>Ga0214481_101139_pt1 | contig 11420 bp, 8 predicted proteins | sample M1_20Mar14CPVII9_4_FD_165057 | JGI IMG/M metagenome (GOLD analysis project Ga0214481, IMG submission 165057) | Marine eukaryotic communities from Monterey Bay, California, United States - M1_20Mar14CPVII9sort6BwellG10 | ecosystem: Environmental > Aquatic > Marine > Unclassified | place: USA...
CTCTACTGTCCGTCTATACGCTGCCTATCTTCATCATCAAGACATGTCTTACCTGCTAGTCTTCTTTCTGATCAAGAATCTCAAAAACACAAGATATGGACATCTGCACTCATCCCACTCGTTGCAACAACACTTGCCTTGACATCGGCTGTTTGTACCTCCAAGAAGCCTACCCTAGCAGAGGGTATAATCGAGGAAGTAGATGATGAAGAAGAAGAATCTACCAAGATATTGAATTGGTCTGGTACACACTCTGTTGAGTTACAACCAAACACATATCATGAACCCGAAACTATAAATGAATTAATCCAACTTGTATCAAAAGCATATCAAGACGGTACACACATTCGTCCGGTAGGGTCGGCACTTTCTCCAAATGGATTAGCATTCGACTCGCGTGGTATGGTTAGTTTATCAAATCTCGATAAGATTATTGATATTAATAAGGAAAATATGACAGTAACAGTAGAGGCAGGAGCGCGTGTATCTCAGGTATTAGATGCATTACGTCCACATGGATTAACATTACCAAACTTGGCATCAATTGCTGAACAACAGATTGGTGGATTTGTTAGCGTTGGTGCACATGGTACCGGGGCGGCTATACCACCGTGTGATGAGTTTGTCGAGGAATTGACAATAGTTACTCCATCTAAGCATGGAACTGTTAACATGACAGAAGAAAGTCATGGCAAACTATTCAAGATGGCAAGACTTGGCCTTGGTGGACTTGGGATATTAAGTGAGGTTACTTTAAAGGTTATACCTGCTCATAATCTTGTGGAACAGACGATTGTCATGACTAGATCAGAAGCAAAGGAGAAGTTATCTACGTTGTTAAAACGTCACAAGCATATTAGATATATGTGGATACCATACGAAGATGCAGTAGTGGTTGTGACGAATGATCCTGAAAATGACTTACCACTTGCAATGGAGGCAGGGACAATAGTAGATGATGGTAAGGGTGGGAAGAAGAAGATTATGACTGTTAAGGAAATCCAACCAAAACACACGAAAGATGAACAGCTTGCTCCATTACGTAATTTGCTTCGTAAGCTACTGGCGAATAAACAACACAACTCTCTTGATGACGAGACGATCAATGGCATGGGGTTTGGTGATCTACGTGATGTCATCCTTGCTTCTGGTAATATGTTAGACCCTGATCATATCAAGCGTGTTAACAAAGCCGAACGTGAATTCTGGATGAAGGCACAGGGCATTGAGATAGCACCGTCTGATCAAAAGCTTCAGTTCGATTGTGGAGGCCAGCAATGGGTATATGAAGTATGTTTTCCCGTCGGGACATATGGACGGCCCAACCATAAATCTATTGACTTTGTCGAGGAGTTGTTGGAAGAGATAGAGTCATCGGGCTTGCCTGCCCCATCTCCAATCGAGCAACGCTGGTCTAGCGGTTCGACTTCCCCTCTCAGTCCAGCATCAGTCGGACCTCGACCACATGAATCATATGATAGTCAGAATGCTCTCTTTTCATGGGTGGGTGTTATAATGTACCTGCCATCTGAGGATATGGACCCCACTGGATATAGACGTGAATTCATCACTCAATCCTTTAAGGAGCAGTATTGCAAACTAGTTCGGAAGGTGGGAGAGAAGTATGGTATCATGTGTCACTGGGCTAAGCTTGAGGTATCAAGTGAAGCCGACGCAGGAGTGGCAGAGAGTGTGAATGATCACTTTGGGCAGGAAGTAGTTGATGCATTTAATGCGGCTAGGGCAATGTATGATCCCAAGGGAGTATTGTCATCATCACTGATTGATAAGGTATTTGGTAGTTCTCCTTCTAACGAATAATATTGAGTTTAGAATAGCTGCAACTGCTGTACCTAAATATGTTTATGTAGTCTGGGTATATAATTATGTCTTGAGACTGGCACGTTAAAGTCTGCCCCCTGCCCCCAAAATGCTTGATGTCTTGCACATCGAGTAGACGTTGAGGGGACAAGAGATAAAAAGCCAACATTGGAATGTGCACTTATCACTTATCGGAGCCAATGCCTTGTACTTGTATTTCAGTAAACTAGACACAAGATATGCGCGTCTCCCTTAATCACATGCAAAAAATAGCACAATCCCCTTTTTAATCCCCTCCACATCAAACCCCACCGCCTATTCAATAACCCCGCCGAACTAATACTTACCTAAACAAGCAATTATTTAAATACAATTCAATCCAACTAATCATTAGAATAGGGGGTGCCATCACATAGGCACCCCCGACATAACTTGTGACAGAGTTCTTTACTTTTATAATTTTACAAACAAAGAAACCTTTTTAACTGTATAACTTTAAGCATCATTTCCCTCCTCACCAGCAAGTTTAATAGCCCTTGCCATCTTTTCACCAGGTGCCTTAACAACACGTGCCAATTTCGTTGGTACGGCATTAATACTTCCAGCAATCATGGCAATCAAATCTTGCTTACTTGGTAATTTACTTATAGCCGTCACGCCGGCTGAATCATACTTCTCACCATCCATGGTACCACCCAAAATTGAATGTGATTCTTTTAAATCATTCTCCTTAGTAAATGAATTAAATGATTTAACTGTCCCACCAATATCCTCCTCGATGAAGAACCACATATTAGCACCCTTGAGCATATCTCCCGCCATTTCATAATCGGTACCCTCAATGGCACGGTTCATTAATTTATTCTTAACTACCTTCATTGTAGTACCTTCGGGTAATGATCGACGTAATGATTGTACTTGTGCCACCGTGATGCCCGAGGCGGGTGTCGTGAAGATCATTTCAGATGAGTCTAATAATTCTTTAACTTGTGCTACTGTTTCCTTCTTGCCTTCGAGTGTTGTTGCGCCACCTCGTGCTCCACCGTATAATGCCGTTGATTGTGGTCTAATGGGGGATGGACCTGTAAAGGCTGTGGCGGATGTTGCCGCTAGGCCGAGTACTATTAACGATTGCATCATGTTTAATAGGAGGCGTAATAATGTGATGGGTGGCGGCTTCTATTTTTTTGATGAGTTTGTGAAAAGTGAAATACGTCATAGGACACATATCTTCGTACCGTCTGTACTTCGTTGATTTATTACAAATGGAATATTTACTTCGTTTGTGGTATGTTATTTCTTCTTACATCTCCATTTGTAGTGGTATCCTCAAAATCATTGAACAGTGTAAATTGCTTCAAGATCAACAGAAGAAGTAAGAGGCATACAAAGGATAGTAGAGGATAAATGGATGGCGGACCACCTTCAGTTATATGTTTAATGCATTAGAAAGATCTTGAGCATAATTGATTCGCCTCGGTGGCGTTAGATTGATACGACGAGCTAAGGATACCATTTCAACCCTTTGCAGTAAAAACTTGTCAAACAATATATCAAACATGAGCAGTAATAGTATGTCTCCGGCTGATTTAACAATATGCCGTGAAATACACACCGGCCTAACATCAAAGGAACGTAATAACATCAACTACCTCTTCCTAGATCCAGTAGATACAAACATATTCCCACAATATACACAAGTAATCAAAAAACCAATGGATTTACGCACCCTCAAAACAAACTTAGAATCAACATCACCACCAATATACACTACCAAAGAAGAATTTTATACTGATGCTAAATTAATATTTACAAACGCAATTGAATTTAATAAAGATCGTGACTCCAAATTTGTTGTTGATTTAGCTAACCGTATGATGAAGGCTTTTGATCGATTGCGTAAAAATTCCGAAAAGAAACAAGCTCGATTGGCTGGTAAATTGGAGGGTGATAATAATAGCAATAGTAAGAAACGACCATCATTGCCGACCAAGTCAAATAGAGCTTCGTCAACATCCAACTTAGCAGCAACAGACGGCGGACAGCAGCAGAAAAAGAAGATATCGATTAAATTTAAAAGACAAAAATCAACTAGTTCCATCGGCGGTGCTTCTACTGCATCTGATGATACCGATAATGAACCAATTGGTAATAAAAAGAAGGGCGGTGGCGGTACAAAGTTAAAGTTAAAGTTGTCTACTGCAAGTGATACCAGTAAATCAAAATCATCCTCCACTACTCTTCCAACTCCAACATCATCAGATTGTCAGCCAGGAGCACCCGGTATACAAATGAATCCCTACCGTCGTGCCCAAGCATACAAGGTAATATCCTCTCTCAAACGACGTCAACCATCAGCATGTAAATGGTTTGCTAAACCAGTATCAGATCCACAAATTGTTAAAGATTATCGTGAAAAGATTAATAATCCAATGGATTTAAGTACAATATCAAACAAGTTGGATAAGAATAGTTACAATACAATAATTGAATTTATATCAGACTTACGATTAATCGCATCAAATTGTTTACAATACAATACAACTGTACATGACTCCTTCCGTCCGGTAGCAGTCGATTTCCTCAAATGTAGTGAAGAATTATGTAAATACTTTATATCCAAAACTGAATTACCAACAAAAGTAAATCCACCATTATTATATTGTTGGGATGATTGTATAAAAGTTATTAATGAGGTTGTTAATATGACAAATATTGAGGATAAACATCAGACCGCATGGTTCTTTCTACATCCTGTACCATTTTTTTGTAATGGTCAATATCCTGAAGGATATTTAAATGTTATACACCATCCTATAGACTTTGGTACAATCGTACAAAATTTAATTGGTGGAAAGTATACTACAGTATTGGAATTTGCAACAGATTGTCGATTGGTAGCAACCAACTGTAAAACATTTTATAATGGTAAGTTAGAAGGGAAAGAATTAATTGATAAAGCTAATCGATTAGATATGGTAATGGAAAAGACATTAAGTATGTTATTAAAGTTAGATGCCAAGAATGGTACTAAGGCACGAGAGAAGGCAAATAAAAAGTATATTAGTATTAAACGTCCCGAAAAGGACTTTTTGAAAGGTATAATGACAGAGTTGAGGGTAGCGACGTATACTGATAAGTCGGCTAAGATTACCGAAAAGGCGACCTTGCATTTCGAGAAACCGGTTGATACGAGTATATTCACGGATTATTTAAACTTTGTAGATACTCCCATGGATTTGGAGACTGTGGATCGTAAGATTGAGAATGGTTCATGTAAGTTTATTGATTTTGTTACGTGTACTGCAGCACCGTACCCCCTCGATGTTTCATAATCACTCACACTACCTATACCTGATACAGATGTAACACCAGAAGACTTTGAGTACGATGTGCTGTTGATATTTAAGAACTGTGAACGATACAATGGACCAAAGAAGAATATACACATGGTTACTTTGGGCAAGTATACGGCCAAGCTCTTTCGTAAAATGTTTGCCGAACGTTTGAGAGGTGGTTCGACTACGGCGAAACGTCCATCCCTTCCAACCTCGGCTAATAGAGTATCTGATGGGACTTTCAAGATGGGAGGGAAGAGTGGCGGTGGGAAGAGGCCTGCCTCGCCTTTTGGAGATGACAGACCTACAAAACGAGTATCAATCAAGGGACCATCATCATCAATGTCCAGCTCGTCATCAACTAACCAGAAGAAGAAGAATGTTGTTGCACCCAAGTCCCACTCCCCATCAAGAATCACAATCTCTGACCCCAATGCACCCTTGCCTATGCATGTGGCAATTGCAAAGATTAAAGAGAAGTATCCAGGTCGTCGTAGAGATAAAGACCTCAATGGCTGGGAGGCCGAGTGTGTCAAGTTCCTAGGACAGTTGATGAAACATACATGGATTAATGCAGAACGACCAAAGTATATATTCCATGTCCCGGTGCCGCTTCTATTTCCAGCTATTAAAGTTGATTATGCTGCCAAAATCAAGAATCCAATGGATCTTACCACTGCAGAAGCGAAACTTTTACAAGGTGGTTTGTATCAGAATGCAGAAGAGTTCATTGCTGATATTGCCCTAGTCTTCTCAAATGCAATTGCCTTCAATAAGGATGGTAATGATGTGGGTGATCAGTTATCATGTGCCTATTACGAGGCTAGTACCCACCTATTGAAGTATGTTCGCTGGCTTTCTCTTGACGTCTTGAAAACAAGTCTAGTAGATTGTTTGAATAGTCCAGTCGTTGAGAGTGGATCGGCGTCCTCTTGGAAACTTACCATTCGTAACAGAGACATGTCACGGAAGGAATTGGAACAAATCGTCTTCAATGAGCTCATGGAAAAGACAGATCCGGGAGATTCGCACTACTCGGAGTTAGAGAAAGAGTGTGAAAAGCTATTGAAATCACTTCGACATACTTCCGACAACAAGCATATGCATTGGTTCGTCCCTAATCAATTTCCTGTTGACTATACATCATACATATCAAAGCCCATAAGTTGGGAGGATTGTCATAACAATCTCAAGGAAAGGAGGTATAACACAATTGGAGAAATCATATCCGACTTGAGGCTCATTTTTACCAATGCACTCAAGTATAATAACACGGCAAGACATGTTTCACCAACGTCCAAATCAGCTTATGATGGTGCCGTTTACATGTCGAGAAAGTTAGAGGCGGCCATTGATAAGATGTTGCTAATTGTGGGCGACAAAATTGGCAGAGAGAGAATTGATACGAATACATCCCATCGAGAACTGATAGCTAAAGAAGAAGCAGAAGAAAAGGAGAGAAAAGCACAATGGGAGAAGGAACATCCTGGTGAATCAGCCGAAGTGAAGATGAAACTGACTATTCGTAGATCGTCATCACATCATCGTCGAAGTTTAACCGATTTCGAGCTCCCATTTTATGACGAAGAAGATGATCAGGTAGAGTCAGATGCAGACTGGCTTCGACATGCCAAGTCTCTGTATGAAAAGCAACGTGAGGCCCGAGCCAATTGTCAACAGATTGCTCTTTCTATCAGTATTAGTGTTCACAGAAAGCATCAAGAGAGTGCTGCCGCCAAGGCCTGGTGTAATGAAATGGCACGCAAGAGGCAAGCTGAACGTATCCGATTGGAAAAGGAGAAGGAAGAAGCCGATGCAAAGAAGAAAGAAGAAGAACAGTCAAAGCAGCCCGAACTAGCAAAGCCAATGGGCGTACCCTCGGCTGATCATGATGGATGGTATGATATTGAAAAGCCACAAGTAGTTCCGAAGGCATCTGGTGATAGTAAGATGAAGGAGATCAAGATATCCAAACTTTCTGTACCCAAGCCGAGAAAGTTGAAACGAAAGTTGACGTCCTTGGTGAACTAGGGTACTTGTACACTAAAATAGTTGTTTGATATTAGTATACATGATTTGAGTCAACGATTCAGTCCTATACATACTTATCTACTGGTTGAACAAATCAGGAATCATCTTGTCGCCATATCAATATCACACTAACTTTCATGAATATCAGACACAAATACTCTTTCCCACTCTAGTCACAGTATGTCACTTAGTTGCAAAAGTCTTTGCCCTGGAAGATGCGCGTTATTATATTCATAATGATGAAAGAGAGGAGTAGTAACATATGTTAGTACAGACTTCATATTAAACACAAGCAATCACAAGATACAACAATACTAACGCGGACTTTCCTTCTGAATCTGTTTCTTCAACTCTGGCATCATCTTATCAAACCATTGTTTTTCATATGCAGACAACTCACCCAATGGTAAGATCTCCTCAACTCCATCCTTACCAAATTTAACAGGACTGGCAAAGAATTCAGCTGATGTCAAGTTACTTTCAACGAATGCACATTGTGTAACATCTTCACCACGCATTGCCTTTAATACATTCTCGGTAAATAAATATCCAGCATATGCCATTGATAATGTAGCACTGCCTGCACCTGCCTTGGCGGCAACTACTTCATCACCACCAAATTGTGTCCGAACAGTAATTGCCTCTAATTCCTCATCTGTAAACTTGGCACCATTAACACGTGAAAACAAGGGCAAAATTGTAATACCAGCATGACCACCAATAACTGTAACGTCAATATCTTTTGGATCTAATCCCATGTGATTACCTACGAATGTATTGGCACGACATACATCTAATGTTGTTACGCCGACTAGTTTTTTGGGATTGTATACTCCTGCTTTCTTTAATACCTCGGCTGCAATTGGTACTGTTGAGTTGACGGGGTTACTAATAACAGCTATATATCATCATTATTATGTGAGTGTGAGAAATGTATATAAGATGTGTGAGATATAAAGATATGAACACAAGATATGTTCACATTACTACAAAAACTTACCAATCATGGCATCAGGACAAAACTCAGCACAACCTTCCACCAATGTCTTGACAATACTAGCATTCGTATTAAACAAATCATCTCGTGTCATGCCAGGCTTTCGGGGCACGCCAGCCGGAATAACAACCACATCAGCACCAGTTAATGTTTCTTCTAATCCACCATTGCCCTTTGGTGGCCAAGAAACTGGTGAGGGTAATTTACCCAATGTACTTGACTTAGTGGGAATATGAGATAAGTCAGCGGCCACACCGGGTGTACCGACTATATCATAACATGATAATTCAGTAACCTCGGGTGATAGTTTACATAATAGGGAGAGTGGTTGACCGATCCCTCCGGCGGCTCCTAGGACTGCTACTTTTGCTTCGGTGGATGTAGTTGATGTGAATGCACGAGCGGTTTGTGTGCGCAGTGTGCTACTTAGAGCTTTTGTTGCTAGACGATTGATTAGTACCATGGTTGATGTATATTGCAATTATATTATGGCGTTAGTATCTAGTAGATTGCCGCCGGCAAGAGATCATCGACGAGCAAAGATTTTGGTGGCCATGGCCATCTGTGGCCATGGCCCTAAAATAAGTAGTACTAAAGATTCCGTACTCACAAATATTCTCGATACGATCTCACCCAGTACCTAATCCATCATCTCACATTCAGTTTTTTGACAATCTCTTTGCAATGATACGGCAGAAGCAAGCAGCAATGTGTCGTCTAATAGTGGTGGCGGTAATATCTTTATCGTTTTGCAAAGCATTTTTATCTCATGTTCCGTCTAGACATATAAACAACAGACGGTCACAAGATATGATCATTCTTTATGACAACCAATCTTCTACTGATACATTGCCAAATCCTAATGATATGAGATTAAAAGAAATCAAAGATGAACTTACAACTATAAATATTAGTTATACAGATTGTTTCGACAAGGAGAGCTTAGTCAAACGATTAATCGAGGCTCGTGATGGGTCGGTCCTACCTAAAGGTGATAAACAAGAGGATACAAAAGTAGTAGAAGTAGTAGTAGAAGAACCAACAACTACTCCAGACGATCCTATACCAACATCATCCAAAACAGAACCAGATGAGGAATTCGATAGAGAGTCTACACTTACTGAATTAAGATCACTCAAGGTGAAAGAATTAAAAGAAAGATTATCAAAATACAAAGTACGATGGGGGACAATGGTGGAGAAGAGTGAAATGGTTGAAGCGCTTTGCAATGCAATGGAAGAAAGACATGAGCAGAGTAAAAACTTTAGTAGAAGTGGTGAATTAGTACCAGGTACCGTTACAGATGTCGATGAAAGTGTATTGCTAAAAGAGTTGGGTTGGTTGGAATCTGATTTAAGTAGAGGAGTTGCAACTACATCGGGTGATGATTCGCCACAAGTTCATCCGCCTATATTACTGGATGTATATGCTACGTAAGTCATTTGTTTGTGCTCTCTTTGCAAATGATACCGACTGCTCATATCATGTGTATCCATCTCCCCTTTTCTTCTTTCCTATTAGATGGTGTGGACCTTGTCAATTTGTAGCGCCTCTTCTCGTTGAGGCAGCAGAAGAACTAGGACCGACTACTCGAGTAGTTAAGCTTGATTCTGACAAATACCCTCAAATATCAAGTGTATTGAAAGTAGGCGGATTGCCTACATTGATTCGCTTTGACGGTGGAGATATCAGTAAAGAAGTGCAGCGAATAGAGGGAGCTCTGACAAAGGATCAGATGATTGAGTTTGCACAGGGCAATTTCAATAGGTAAACTAACATACATATAAAACACATTAGTTTGTATCAAACTATCAAACAACTCTCACTCCTACTTTACTTATGTTTACTCGGCATCACCTTCAGTCTCTTCTCCACTCTCCTCCTGTTTTTCTTCTGCTACTGCAGCAGCGTCACTCTCACTACCCAAACTACCCACAACCTCGGCAGGTCGAACAACATTACCCGAAATCTCCAACCCTGACTTCAATACATTAATAACTGTCCCCTTCTTCGCCTCATCATTGTATTCCTCTTCAATTGCTACAACTCGTCCCGAATCAATAGTATCACCAACCTCAACATTAAATTCCGACACACCCAAATCTGCTAATGACGTTTTGAGTTCACTTCGTAATCCCGAATCAAGTGTTGATGCAAATGCATTACCCTCATACTTTGTCCCAACAATATCTAATTCATCTAATACTGGTAAAAATGTTTGCAATACTGATGCACGTGCAGCCATTTTATTATTACCCATATTGGCTGATCTTAATCGTTTATTGTTTTGTCCCTTGGCTACCTCTCGTGCATATCCCGCTGATGAATACTTGTCAGCCATTTCTTTTAAATTATTTAAGTTGGATTTCTTTGCCGATAAGTCTGATTCGAGTGATGTAATTTGTTCTTTTAATGCTACAACTTCTGGATCAAGTTGTTTTTCCTCTTCTACTTCTGGATCTTCTTCTTCTGCGGTAGCTGTGGTATCATCTGCTGAACTTTCTTCTCCCTCACTCATTTGCAATTGAGTGATGGGTGGTGGTGTACATAATATGATTGATTTTGTGCATGTGTTGTGTTGATGTCTGTGGCTGATAGGAGCGGGTGAAAAAGCAACAACAACGACAGCACTGTTCGATGCAATCAAGGTTAAGACTATACTAGCGGCAGTAGCGAGCGGTGTCATGATGATATTATATTAATATGTTGATAGGATTAGATGATATCGATTTCTTGGCTGGATGGGCTTGATTGTTTAGGTCAGATCGTAGCGACTGATATTAGAGATGATGTATCGTTGATATTATAGGCAGCAACCGCTAATAACTTGCATGATAGGAAGGTGAACAGAAGTAGTAGACTTAAAAGTATACTACTCATGTTGTACTGTCTCTGTTGGTTGGTGTTATGTATTTTGCAGAGAAGGAACTGTCTATTTAAACATCACAAGACTTTAAATACCTATTCTACTTATTGCAACAAAGAACCGAGCCACTTCTTCCAATAAAATACATAACTCTTTTGCAAACAACAATACCTCTAGAGATATGGTAGTTAGAGTTAGTTAGCATCAATATAATATATGAGTAGAGGCTGGTACTTACATCATACATAATCACCGCTACGATCTGACCTAAACAATCAAGCCCATCCAGCCAAGAAATCGATATCATCTAATCCTATCAACATATTAATATAATATCATCATGACACCGCTCGCTACTGCCGCTAGT
>Ga0214481_101145_pt1 | contig 11399 bp, 10 predicted proteins | sample M1_20Mar14CPVII9_4_FD_165057 | JGI IMG/M metagenome (GOLD analysis project Ga0214481, IMG submission 165057) | Marine eukaryotic communities from Monterey Bay, California, United States - M1_20Mar14CPVII9sort6BwellG10 | ecosystem: Environmental > Aquatic > Marine > Unclassified | place: USA...
AATTCTTAATATCGTTAATATCCTTATCAATTTCATTGTATGTATTGATATTTAGACATGAAGTTGTTGGCTCGGTTGGTTTTGTTGTTGGACTAGTACTTGGTACCGTTGATTGTGGTGGTAGAGTCGTTACTACAGGCTGACGTGAATGACTCTGTGTAGGTCGAGTAGTATTCACTGCAATTCCATTAAACACACCCTGATTTGTACCATCACACCATATTCGAATATCTTCATCCTCGTTACCACCCACACTATAAAGTTCACTACTATTACCATTAATACCAAAGTAGGCAACCATATCTTTATAAAAACATCCCTTCATTTGTGATTCGCCAATCATGTAAAAGTTGAAACCCATAATTTGACGTTGGATATCACATTCTTCGGCTGTTAAACATGTATACTGTGGCATCGTTACTAATGAATTAGTGGATCCACTGGTAGTAGTTTGATTGTCGATAGCTTCATTGAGTAATACTACCCATGTTGAGACATTAATCTTTGGTTTTATTATTGGACTTGATGTTGGAGTGGAGGAAGGTTCTAATGTTGTTGGACTTTGAGTTGTTGGTGATGTTGATGGAGGATTGGATGGCTCTTGTGTTACTGTCGTGGTTGTAGATGTTGTTGTTGATATTGTGGAGGTAGTAGTAGTCGTTGTATTAATCGTCGTTTCATTTGCAGCAGAAAATGTAGCAGGCAGTTCTCCCACGGCCTCATCATCTCCTTCTTCCATTTCATCTCGAATAGCAGCCAAGATCTCCTCTTTATCATTTGTATCAGTTAGTGAATTAAACGCATTAATCCATGATGTTATGTCAGCTCCAATACTACTACTACTAGATGTTGGTGTATTGCTTGGTTGAGATGAGGTAGAAGGTATATTACTTATTTGCTTTATAGATTGTTCTTCTTTAGATTATTCTTCTTCTTCTTCATTAGTTGTAGATTCAAGTATCTCTTCCTTTGATACCAACACAGTGCTACCGGCATAGGTTTCAAATGATGGTGTTATTGGAGAGGGTGCATTGGTAGATCGCAGCAGCGTAGTGGAAGATGTCTCTTCTTCTGTTGTTATTAAATTTGTATCACTTATTGCAACTTGCTCATTTGAAGAAGATTTGTCATTCGATACCTTGACACTTACACCTATTATAATACACAGTATACTAATTGCAAATATTATTATTGTTGCTTTGTATATATTATGTCTTTTACTATTTGGTGTTGTGGGTATTATTGGCTGAGGAGTGGTGTTCGCATTAGTTGAATGAGAGAAAGTCTTCTCTTGAATTGTGTTTATATCTTGTGTTTGTGCCGCAGACATAGCCTCGTTATCAACACTCGCTTCCCCATCATTAACCTCTTCAATTACTTGAGATATTATATCATTATTAGCTTCTTCTTCGTCAATAATATTCCCTGTAGTGTTATCAACAGAGTCTAATGTACATCCATTGTCGTCGAAGGAGCCTGATGCCGATAGTAATGTCATTTTTATATGCTATGCTCAATCTATCTCCAAGCAGTCGGTAAGTATTGTTGGTGTATATCACTACCTCAAAGAGAGTATGTAACTCCTATTATTGCAATTCAGTTGTAATTCTTGATGAGGCTAGTAGGGCTCAACATCTTCCCCCCCCCTACGTCCTCCTCCTCTTCCTTTCATTTTATGTAGCTTGGCGCTCAAAACAAGCGTCCTCCTCGCTAGCTACAAAATACGAGAAAGGCGAACCTTTCGTACTCAGGGCCTCTCTCTTGACTCTTCCACTTTCACTCCCCCTAAACGGCCATCCATTATAACTGGGGTGGTCTCATGATTAGATGGATTTGACTTCTCATGTTTGTCATTACAATGTGGCTGATTGAACTTATGTTCAAAAAATATAACTCGATATAATATATTGACGACGATATATATCTAATCTCTACTCGACCCCTGTATGGTTCATCTTGTCAATTGATAAGACACAACAGTATATCTCCAGAGGACAAATAACAGAACATATGATGCGGTGCATAGCAATATCAGCCTATATTTGCATCTTTATAGTCATTGCAATCCCAACTACTATTGCAGAGAATATCTTCAACAATGAAACAAAGGCTAAGCTAAAGCTAACGTCTGTAAAAAGCTCTTTATACTATCATTATCAGCATGTCGTCTCGATATAATACTTGTAGTACGACCACATACATTGATAAGCATAGCAAGGGCATATTAATATAGAACATGACAACGTTTGCTATTCCGACATTGTTGTTTGCTTCAGTAATATTACATGGCTCGGACTTGGATACCGTTTTTCGCGTAGATTTGTGCACACAAAAATCACTCATAAAATTTTCAACAGACCCACACTGTTTAGGTATATTGAATACTAGGTACAACACTTCATATCACATTAGTCCACATCCATTTAATTGCAATAACTTCATTCGTTACACCTCTGTAATATATTGTCCATCTACGTCGTACAGTTTATACCTCAAAACAGCCAAATAAAATCACACCAAGGTGCACCATCATGACCATTGAAATTATCACCAACGAGTTTGCTAGTGTCGTCCTTGACAACAGCAATCGCCAAGAAGCTCCTAAATCACCTACCAAGGATAAACTTTACACTTCTTCATCATATGCACCTGTATCTCCATACTCCGACGATGATGGAAGTCCAGTCAAATCATTAATCAAAGGTACACCGTCACTGTCACTACTAGACCTTCCTAAACAGACATCAATCTCTGAACATAAGAAGGCCGAGAATGCTGGACGATTCCTTGATGAGCCGCTATTGAAGGAGAACCCAAACCGCTTTGTACTATTTCCCATTGAAGATAATGAGGTACATAAATGTTTTATTTTATTTTCTTAACATGTGTCATGCACCATCATTCATCATATCACCATCTAACATATCATATCTCATCCTATATCATAACACCCGACATTATATCAAAATATAGATCTGGCAAATGTATAAAAAGGCCGAGGCATCCTTCTGGACAGCCGAGGAGATTGATCTGGCAGAAGATCTTAAACATTGGGATAATTTATCTAATAACGAACGTCACTTCATTTCACACGTTTTGGCCTTCTTTGCAGCCTCTGATGGTATTGTCAATGAGAATTTAGCTGGAAACTTTGCCACTGAGGTGCAAAGTGCAGAGGCAAGATGTTTCTATGGATTTCAAATTGCTGTTGAGAATATCCACTCAGAAACTTATTCGTTATTAATTGACACATACGTGAAAGATCAAACTGAAAAGATGCACCTCCTTCATGCTATTGAGACTGTGCCATCTGTGCAGAAGAAGGCTAAGTGGGCATTAAAGTGGTGTGATGCTAATAATGCATCATTTGCAGAACGTATGATTGCCTTTGCCGCTGTTGAGGGTATTTTCTTCAGTGGTTCATTCTGTGCCATCTTTTGGTTAAAGAAGAGAGGGTTAATGCCTGGTCTTTGCTTCTCGAATGAACTAATCTCACGTGATGAGGGTTTACATTGTGATTTTGCCTGTCTACTGTACAAGAAACTTGTGAACAAGTTACCAGAGTGTCGAATTGTGGAGATCATTACCAATGCCGTGGAGATTGAGAAAGAGTTTGTTGTTGATTCACTTCCTGTGGAGTTGATTGGGATGAACTCTGGACTCATGTGTGAATACATTGATTTCTGTGCTGACAGGTTGCTAGGTGCCCTCGGATGTGACAAATATTACAATGGTAAGAATCCCTTTGAGTGGATGGAGATGATTTCTCTCCAAGGGAAGACAAACTTCTTTGAGAAGAGAGTTGGAGAGTATGCCAAGTCTGGAGTCGGTGTTAATTCAGAGGAACAAGTATTCAGTATTGATGCTGACTTTTAATTGTGAAGAGAAAGTGCATGTCCAATTGTATGTTGCTAGAAACACAGATTCTATTTGTTAAATGTAAAGTATATGAATCTAAAAGTACATCCGGTCTATCTACACATATTAGATGCCTAGCCTATCTAATGATAGACCTGTCCATAGAAAACTAAGAGGCAAGGTTTACTATACATCACTTGCGATCAACAACCGATACTCGGGCTTCTCACACTAACAACTGTGCTTGTGCTGCAAACTACAACCAATCAAACCTCATCCAATGACTTGATAGATATGCCGAAGCTCTTATCTAGATTCTGTTGCATGTTGCTGTCTCCTCTTCTCCACGTATAACATGAGCACAATGTCAAAAGCTAAAGATCCCAAAGTCCTTTCTTCCATTGGTTGTCGTTTGAATTGAGTAGTCAGTTCTTGCAATGTAAATGGCACACTATCGATTGATTGTATTCGTTTGCTAAGTATGTTGAATTCGGCGTCTCCTATGACATGTTGGCTATCATCATCTGTCTCTAGTATAGATTTGATGAGCTCGTCAAGTCTTATTGCCTCAGCCAAGTACTTGTTTTCGTTGCTTATTCTTTCACTCTCATTATGAAGTTGTGTAACATCGGAAGCATCATAGCCTTTCATCAATGGTTTGTATTTGCTTAGATTTGTTGTGAGTTGCTGCATTTCTCCTTGCAAAGTATCACGTTCAGTCATTAAAACATCATTCTCTTGACTCAAGGACTTAACCTCACTCCACAACATTGCAACTGATTCTAGTTTTGCTATAATGGATAATAATAGGAGCACGTAATGAGTAAGCGTTGATATAATAAGATGCAACATGATAACAAAAAGATATATGATATGAGTAAAAAGATATGCATATGATATGAGTAAAAAGATACTACTTACGTCTAGATCCAATAATCTGAAGTCTCTGATATATAACAAACGGTCCCTGTAGAAACGATAGTGTAAATAGTAGTTCCAATGCTGTGGTTGGATATATCCACATGGCAGCTGCACAAATGACTACATAGATTGCTACCAATAACATATGTCCAACCACTACCAAACTATCAATCCTACCCTGAACTAATCTACGAAGTCCCATCTCCTCTTGAGTTTCTTCTGCTGTTCTGTATTGCAATTCTAGTGGTAATTTTGTCATTTCATCTTCTAGTTGTTGTATCGTCGTCGTCGATATCGGCTGCTCGATGTCATGATATTGATATGCTGATTTATTATTCTCAGGCAGCTCGATTTCGGACTCATCGAGCAAGTGCTCTTTTAACATTGGATTACGCCGACACATCGTTAGTATATAGTTATTTTAGGAATGTTGATGAGATGAGATGATATATAGAGAAGTTGATACAATCGAGTTGTCAAACTTTTTCCGACTATCTCAACTCTCATAAAAATTTCGACTTCGTAGATACTATCTTCATTTTTTCCGTGAAAGAATAAGAAAGGTACACCTTATTTGATAAACTAAAGAATCCCGCACCATATCTCTGGCCACAAGACGTAAAGGAATTAGTAACATTATGTCAAATAATAATCTAGATAGCAGAAATACTACCACAACAACAACTGGTAGATACAAAACAAAGGAAATATCACCACTTGAAATTGCAAATGATGACATATCATCATCTACTACAAATGGAAATACAAATAACACAACCATTGAAGAACAATACAAATCAGAACGAGAACAATATAAATTACGCCATTGGAAGGAATCAGAATATGCAGCAGGATTAGTGGAGCCCACATGGGCTGATGAACATTACAAGAATCAACAACAGGGATGTTGTACTTGTTGTTGTCCTGGTGAAACTTCCGGTGGTATGGGACAAATGTTTCAAGAGGAGATGGATCCAGGATGTGGATGTATATTTCTAAGTACATTAGTTTGTAGTAAGTTAAATGCTGGACGTATAGGCAACATGATTATATTAAAGGAAAGATATGTCATGGTAGAAGTTGATGAGAAAGAAGAAGAAGATGATGAGGAAAGTGGTGGTCAAGAACAGATTGATGGGTTTGTAGATGAAGAGGCATTGCATCAACGAAACAACAAATCAAATGGTGATACAACAATAGAGAAGAACAAGACTACAACAAAGAGACTTGTGAGGAAACGTGAAATCCAATTCATGCTCGGTCCGTTCTGGCCAATGCTTTTATTCATCACATATCCTCTTATATTTGGAGTGTCGGCATTAACACTATACACGGCCATTCCGGGCAAGCCCTGGTATGTTCAAATCGGTTGGGCAATACTAACTCTGCTGTTGATACGGGCATTGTTCAATACAGGATTTAGAGACCCCGGTATCTTAATGAGACATAAGAACCCGCCGCCGGTAAAAGACGATGACGATGATGGGAATACAACAAGAAGAGTTGGATTCCGTTGGGGTAATGAGGCCGGTCCTTGGCGATGGAGCGATTTAGCACAATCTTATCGGCCAAGAAATTCAATGTACTGCCCCGATTGCAAGGTTATCATAGAAGAGTTTGATCATACGTGAGTTGTGTTGCTGTTCAGGCTTGTTGTTTATGTGTGTGTATGTTGATTGTTAGATTTGTATCTTCTCAATATCTTCTCTTCTATTACTCAGGTGTCCGTGGACTGGAACAGCCATCGGAAAGAAGAATATGGGATCGTTTCAAATGTTCGTGGGTATGGTCTTCCTTTGTCTCATCATGGATATCTTCCTTTTGACATCTGGGGCACTGTGAGTAGATGTGCACAATCTCCTGATAAAGATAGGATCACAAGGGTATAGAAGAGAATGTTACATATAGTAACATGAGGTATGTGATAGCAATAAGCTTTTCTTAAGAGAAAGGAGAAACATGAGGAGTGATAGCAATTGTTTCTAGCGTTACTTCTCTTTAAAGCTCTATTCTATGTCCAAGTAGATAGCGTCTACTTCTCTCTAATATGTACAAACTTGATTCAACATTTGATAGCTGACGAACCAATAGATTAGCAGTATTAAGAATGGTCTTTCCTGTATCGACAAGACAGTAGATCATCACAGTTCCATGTCAAACATGATACCATCATCTTCCTCGTCATCATCATGATGATGGCTTTCCACTATATCATTGATGTTTGAGAGTGAAGGGCAAGATCTTGTTGCTTGGTGTCCTATTATAGAAGCAATATCTCGAGGTTGTGTGATAGACGGTGGTTTATGGGGGTGATGATATCCTTGATACTGCTTTGTCTCATAGGAATCATCGAGGAACCACTCATCACTACTTGTTGACGATCCTAAGGTTGCATCGGTGCCGTCATCATCCCCTATCGTTATCGGGCGTCGTCTTGTGGACATTGCAACATTCTTGACAGATCGTAGTTCTGGTGGTCCACGACGTACCATACCATTTACTAGTCGATGATACATACAGGTTGCACGCCATTCGTATAATCGTATCTCATTCTTAAGCTGCTCGACTTCTCTCCGATCATCGAGCTCAGGAGAAGAGTGAGTCCGTACTGGAATGGGGATGCTTGAGCTCTTACTCCTTTTAGGGTTGAGGGATTGAGAGGAAGAAGAGGACATGAGGTGGAGATAGACGATGGATATTGTTAGTAGCAGATTGAATTGTGATGCTTTGTTTGAAGTGTATTGTTGTATTGTTGTGAGTAGTGGACTTTAGTTCAACCACCAACCTAATCGTAATGTTGACACCTACCCCCGAGATTAGCATCAACCTAATCGTAATGTTGGAATGAGACACATGTAGATAGTTTTTCCACAAGCTCACAAGCAGCCTTAACCGTTCTATCGCTTATACAACTCCCCCATTCCTAATATTGCACCTAAGGCAATCTTTTAAGTCCATTTAATTGAGAGATTAGCAAATAGATGCGTCGTATCTCATCGTTAGCCATGACAATGAAAAGAAGAAACTATTTGTGGCGTTTGCATCCACCGCCGCCATCAAAAGAAGCGAGTAGTAGTATCAAACAATCTAAAACAACAAAGGTTTCAAATTCAAAGTTCAATTTCAATCTAAATGACAATGTATATATACGTCCTAAGTCGATAAAAGAATTCGGTATATCTGGTCGAATAGTAGACATTGTATCATCAATTTCTTCAGGCAGCACAACAACATCTGCAATCATAGAAGGCAATAGTACCAAGAAGAGAAGATTAGAAGATATTCGAGTATCAATACAACAATCACACAATGGCAATATAAAGGTAGGTGTTCGTCCATCTAGATTATTCCCAATATATGAAAGTAGCAATGATAAAGAGGAGACATTGATAATAATTACACCAGATACAACCAACTATCGACAATTGGCTACATCTCATCTAACTGTATCAGATAAAGTATTAGAAATTGGATGTAGTACTGGGGAATGTACAGCACTTGTATTACGTCGATTGATGTTACTTTATAATAGCAATAATTTACATCATCAAGAGCAGAAGACTAATGTACAAACGGGATCGATATGTGCATTTGATATTGGATCTGATATGGTAGAACAGGCTTCTTCACGTGTTCATTCTGAATTTAATGCACTGCAACAGCATAGTCATCAAGCTGCAGACTTGCAAATGCCGTCATATACAGATATGATACAATTTCACAAGGTTGATGCTTTATCAGATCCAAAACGAGCTTATACACATGCTACCACAAATACAACTAGCTCCACAAACAATCAAAGTAGTAAAGCAGCTCCAAATGTAATTCTTATTGATATTGGAGGAAATAGAGAATTGAAAGGCGTAGTACAGATGATTGATTGGGTACAATCAACATTCAGTCAGAATGATGACGATTCAGTACGAGTTATCATTGTTAAAAGTGAATCACTTGCAGAAGAATTGGCAAAATCTACACAATCAACGATTGAAGAAGAAGAGAAGAAGATTGAAGCAGACTCATCAACTGTTCAGCAACAACTCACAGTAATGGATAATGGTATCATCAATCAAGGTCAAGAATGGTTTACATCTCTTCTATCGTCATTCTCCACAAATACTACTTCAAGTACTGTTGCAACTAATCATCAGAGGCGTGCACCAACATATAATCATCCTCTCAAGGCGCCACTTGTTCTGTCACCCAAAGATGACAAAACTGCCATATGTCGATTCCACAATTATGATATAGATGGATGTAAGAATGGCACTAGATGTCCATATGATCATCAATATTGTCACTGGTGTAGACAGGTAGGTCATACTGCATTAAATTGTCATCTATCAAGTAAGTTGATATGCAATTTGAAATATGCGTGAGCAGGAAGTCAATACAAGACAGTGATTAATTGTTACAAATCTATTTCATAAACAAAGGTATATTCCTCTTTGTGCTGATAGTTTGCTTCTTCACCATTTATACTCTTCTTGTTCTATCTCTAATCTTCTTTTACAATCCTTTTTGATCTGTTCCACTTGGGTATCATATTTTTCTTAGTCTGCTTCTTACGGAAAAGATCAAAGCATCCAAACAACTTCTTCTTCCCATTCAAGTCATGGTCTTCGTCTTCCTTCTTCTCTTCAGTGTGCACTTCATCATTTGGTACAAACTCCGAGAAGGAAATCTCAATACTTTGCATACTCGTATCAACCGCCGCGGGTTGACCAGATGTAATCTTCAAGTTGGTATTAGGAGGGATACCTACTTCATCTTCATTGGAATAATCAATTGTTTCATTGACATTTTCATCAACCGAGTCATCATCTTTCATTTCCGACGAATCAAATTCGGAAAAGCGAAACTGCTGTGCCTCTGGTCCCCAGGTTTGTTCAGACTCTGTTGTTGATTCTTCAAGTAGGGGGATACTGCGATCGAGATACCCAGTCGACGGCGTAGGAGTACGTTCTTCTACTGCATCTTCGGTTGAGTCGTATCCATCATGAGAAGAGTTATTTGTTTCATCGGAGGACTTGGTATTACTCTCATCGTCGTCAACGTTGTCTAAATTCGAGCCAGAGACAGAATAATGCAAACAAGTTGAAGCACTGGCATCATTCTCTTCTTTGGTTGACGTCGACTTGGTCTCCTTCTTTTGGGGGGGCAAGTAATCTACCTCGGGAGAAGAGTCTTGAGCGGAAGTAACTTCGATTGAAGTTGGCGGATTGAAAGGAGAGTCTTCATTGTCGTGGACTTCTCCCGTTGTGTCCACCTTTAACAGTGGTACCTTGATTTCTTTGTCTACATCATTATCATTGGTATAATCGGATGCATCCTTGATGTTTTCACCACTGGCTACTGAGCTTTCTTCATCCTTTTGATGAGATTCATCCTGGATATTATCATCGTCACTGCTATATCTTGTTTCATCACTATCATCATCATCGGCGGCGGCAGCAACAGTACTATCAATGTTCAAGGCTTGAGTGTCAGTGGTACTTTTCTCCTTTTGAGCTGTATTATCTCCCTTTGCACGACAATCTGATACTTCTTGAAGGGCATGAATGGCACTCAGAATCTCTTCTAACTTTGATTCAACATTAACATTAGAAGTCTGAAGTGGTAGTGATTTATCTTTCTCGACATTAGAAGTCTCAGATGGTGGTACATCTTCTTGCACTATCTGTTCCTTCTTCTCATCAAGAAGAGTGGAGGTACTAATACGACGCGGCATCAATACAAGTGCTGAATTGTTAACCACTTGATAATCGGAGATACTTCTCGACATATTAATCAACTCTTTATCCCTGAAGAATAATGAACAAGATTCGAAATCATCACTATAGCTTCCAGAAAGCAGTAATCTACTTGCTATCTTATTGGTGAGGTTTTGAGTAGTAATATATGGATCTACTTTCATTTGAAGATATATGGCATGACTTGATTTTATAATATGCAGAGTCAAGGAAGGGTTGGAAGTAGATGAATCGGTAGATGACATATCCTCTAAGGCGGCAGAAGCTGTGTTTGGACGTTGCTCTTGTGTTGGGTAGAATGATGAATCAATACGAGATATTGTTGGTAGTTCAAGTAATGTTGGCATAGGTGGGCCTGGATTAGTACTGACCACACGGTCCTTCTTCTTCTTTGCTTGGTACAAGTCGTCTTTTAAGCTAGCAATTACTTCATCGCATTTAGTCAGATTGCTAGATAATTGTTCAATCTCTCTCTTTTTGGCGGTGTACTTCTTTGCCATACCATTTATGTTTGCTAGTATATGCCGAGGAGAATGTTAACATGTTAGATAATTGTACAACTGAATCAAATCAATGAAATACAAATAAAGCTTACCTGACAGTGTGTCCTGTACGTCAACCAAGTATTCGATGATAAGTTGGCAGAGATGAAAGAGTTTGACATAGGTTCCGTCACTGTGTGTCTTTAGATCATCCTCTGTAAAATCACAACTAACAATGTTATCCACAAAAGATGATAATAATTCTAAATCAACATTATGAATTATTGATTCAATATCGGCATTGGCAATTCTACTGAAACTGAGGGGCTCGCCCGATCGTGGGAGGAAGTCGAATCCTGCTCTTTGAAGCAAGTTCTCAGCATAG
>Ga0214481_101148_pt1 | contig 11385 bp, 10 predicted proteins | sample M1_20Mar14CPVII9_4_FD_165057 | JGI IMG/M metagenome (GOLD analysis project Ga0214481, IMG submission 165057) | Marine eukaryotic communities from Monterey Bay, California, United States - M1_20Mar14CPVII9sort6BwellG10 | ecosystem: Environmental > Aquatic > Marine > Unclassified | place: USA...
TATCGGAGTAATCTCATCATATGATTATGCTCGTGGATGCACACTTAAAGGCAAGCAATGCTTCTATCTTGTCAAAGTTGTTGTACCACATGATGTGGAGTTGACTCCAAGAGATCGTTGGTTACTCAGTCGAGTCAAGTTTGGATGCTCTGATGATATTATGGAGAGGTTTACCCATATTCAAGTTGGATGCCAGTTCGATCTTGAAATGATATACTTTGAATGTGGTGATAACTATATTGGTGTTGAAGCTTGCTGGAAGGACATCTTCGACCTCCAAAACTGCAGAGGAGAGTGGTTCAATGTCTTAGCTTTGGATGTTAAGTTGATTATTGATAAGACAGTGAGCTATCTCAATTCAAGTTCTGATATATCATGGCAGGATGATGGAGACTTGGACTTGGATGAACTTCCAAACGACGAAGTTGCACGATTAATGAGTGCTCAAGTCAATAGTATCTCTGATTCCAAACAAGATGACAAGATTGACAAACTTACGAGTACTATTTCCAATCATGATATTGATTGTGCATCTCTCATTGAGCATGGTCTAAATGCAAGCGTTGCGACACTTAATGATCGAATTGGTAGTAACTTGATTCGCCGGTCTGTGACTAGTAGTAATACTCATACAAAGTCCACTAAACAGAGTCTTCCGGGAGGTACAGGTATTGCTATTATGGAGGCTCTTGATTCACATGTGACAGAGGTTACTACCGATCATCTTGGTAGATTTAGCTCTTGTAAATTTGATGCTGGTAAAGGTGTGGTCACCCGATTAGTCTCAGCTTATGCTCTTTCTGAGTATGGCAGAACAGGTAACTCCATTGAACAACAACACCGTCAATATATTGCCGAGCAGAGTCTTGGTAATGTTACACCGCGTCAGTTATTCGAGTCTGATCTCATTAAGCAATTGAAGAAGTGGATGGCCGATGATGAGCAGTTAATTGTTTGTATGGATGCCAACGAGGACGTGGTTGATGGTGATTTGAGCAAGAAGTTGTCACAATTAGGACTTGTTGAGGTATCACATGACCGACTAGGTACCAATTCAATCAATACACATGGTCATGGCACAAAGCAGATTGATGGAGTTTGGATGACGAAATCTTTATCAAGTGGACTTCAGGGTGTGGCTCTTCTTCCATGGAGCAAGAGTATTGGTGATCATCGTACCATTATATTTGATATTTCAATACTGAGCTTACTTGGTATTGATACTCTCCTTGCCAAACGAGATAGGAAAAAGTCACCCTCAATTGATATCAGTAGTAAATCATCTAACACACCAACATTCCTTGGATGTGCAGGTGATATCACCAAGTCAAATCATCATTTATTTACTTCAGCTTATTCTGATCAGAAGCGACGCGGATGGCTTTTGAACTGGGACGAGCAGACAAAGGCAGTGCTTCTATTAGATGATTGTGAACATCCTACATTTGCTAATACTGTGTCAAGACAAACAGCTACTTACCGTACTGGATCATTACATGAAGATGAACTATACTTGTTGCTTGAGGGTATACGTTTACATTCTACCACTACCAAATGGACAACTATATACAATGATTTCAGTTTGGGTATAATCCAACTTCGATCTGATTCTCACCAGTTCGGTATTAAGGCACGTAGGTATTTTCAAAGTGTTGGTATTTGGGATGATATCAAGAGTATTAATGATGGTGCAAAACTACTTTTTCAACGACTTGGTTATGATTGTGAATTGTGTAATGTTCCAAAGTATTGGTGGTTGACATTATCCAATGAATTTATGCTCAGCCGAGTTAGGGCGCGTAATGATTCGAGTGATCGAAATATGTAACCGTGTAAGACTATACGTCCAATACTTAAAAACCATCTTGCCTAATCTCTCAATTGTATTCGATACATCTTGGTCATTATTTGAAGGTGTACCGTAATTGCAACTATTATAACTACTATTGTTGTCAATATGGGGACGTGTTATATCAATATACTGTATCAGCACATCTCAGTACTACCAAATACCATAATAATCGATAAATACCGCGTTAGTATAGATAGATAAACTATATCATACCATATTGTTGTGGGGAGGGGGATTTTGCATTGCAAACATCACAACTTTCTAGATGCTGCTGCAGAGGTTGTAGGCGAAGTAAACGACTTATCAGAAAAAACGAGCATTACTAGAATTGATCAGAGGTGCTTATCTATGAATGTACCGAGCGGTTTATTGATTAGATATCAATAGGAGGAGCAATACAAATAACACACCAGTTGTACAATAGGTGATCAGAGTAGGTAGTGAGTAAAAAATCTTAGGATACACAAGTAGGGGGTATCTTTTTTCGGTAGATAGTGCATTTACCTAGTTACTATCTTTACTGATTGAAGATACGATACAGCTAGATTCACAACATCATCGTTGGACCTTTACAAGTCCCCTCAAAAGACTCTTTGTAGTTGGCGTCAATTTTGTACGATTATACTGGAAAATGCGCGTTTCATAGTTTGTGATGAAGAGAGATGATAGTAACTCAAGTTAGTACATGTGGTATAGATAATCAAACAAAGGCAAACTAAGGTCAAATAAAACAGCCAAGTCGTCAATACTTCATATTGACCACTTGAATTCATACAACAAAACAATACTAACGCGGACTTTCTAGATCACCTGCTTGCCGAATAGCCTCTGCATTAGTTGGATAGGGATGAATCACAGCAGCAAGCGCGCCAAGTCCTGTATTAGATTGGATGGCCAGAGTAATCTCGCTAATCATGTTGCCTGCTCCTTTCCCAACTATGGTAGCTCCTAGAATACGATCTGACTTCTCCTCAACTCGAATCCTAACCATACCTGTCGTCTCACCATCACAAATAGATCTATCATTATCCTCAAACTTCTTTTCGAATGTTCGGAACTTGATTCCTTTTTCATTCAAGTCCTTTGCATACAGACCAACACTTGCAATCTCGGGTGACGTGAAGGTGGCATATGGAATTAGTAACGAGCTCATCTTATCTTTGCCAAAGAAGAGGGCATTCCGAATTACAGTTCGTGCCATAAAGTCAGCTGCATGTGTAAACTTGAAGGTAGAGCAGCAGTCCCCAGCGGCAAAGACCTTTGAGTTGGTTGTCTGCAGTCTATAATTCACCTTTATACCAGCTCTTGTATCATACTCTACCCCAGCTGCCTCCAAATCCATTCCGTTTACATTGGGTCGACGACCTGTTGCAACAAGCACCGCATCAACAACCATTTCAGTGACGACCTCCTCTCCGTCAACCTTCTCTTTAATCTTGAATAGCATCTCAGGCAAGCCATTGCTTGTGATTTTTCCAGTCAATTCAACCGATACGTATTCGGTCACTGATAGTTTAAACTCTACACCTTCCTTTTCCATTTGATTCTGAATAATCGATGCATGATCATCGTCCTCCTTTGGTAATACCCTACCACTCCTTCCTAATACTGATACTTGAGTACCTAGACGTTGCATCGACTGTGCCATCTCTAGCCCAATAACGCCAGGCCCGATTACGACAAGTTTCTTGGGTTGAACTGTCATGTTAAAGAAAGACTCATTGGTCATTACATAAGGTCGAGGGATACCATCTCCAGGATTGAGATTAGATGCATGCAACTCTTTCAAGCCCTTCATTGGGATTAGACTTGGACCACCACCTGTAGCAATCACAGCCTTGTGAAAGTTTAAAACTTGACCATTGACTTCGACGGATGATTTGCTGAGAAACTTTCCTCTTCCAAGGTAGAGTTCAACCCCCAGTTCATTTGTAAAACGTTCTGCCGAATCATGATGAGAGATATCAGACCGAATGCGTCGGATACGTTCCATAATCTTGCCAAAGTCTATGTTTGCTTTGCCACAGATGGAGATTCCTGAATCAGCCAAATGATCTGTATTATTCACAGTATGTGCAAGAGATGCAGCATGTATCAATGCCTTGCTTGGAACACTGGAAGATGCGCGTTATACCAGTTTATGAACACGAAGAGAGATGATTGTAACATATGTTAGAACAAGTGGCTTACAGAGGCAATCAAATAAAGCCAAACTAAGTTCAAATGAAGTATTCGAATGGCCGAGTTTTCATATTGAGCACAAACATTCACATAATAAAACAATACTAACGCGAACTTTCCAGCCAACATTAAGACAGTCGCCTCCAAGGAGGTTAGCTTCAATTAAAGCAACCCTAGCACCAACACCAGCAGCACCCGATGAAGTTACAAGCCCAGCAGCCCCAGCTCCAATAACTACTAAATCATACGTATTTGTAGACTTTGGATCTTTCCATGCTGTTGGATGGACATGGTTTAATAAAGTCAAATTGTGCTTGTCTAGCGGCCAAACGCTCTGTCCAGCATCAAAATCACGGGGAGGAATCTCCCACGTTCCTTTCATATCCGGCAGTGGCATACTTGGTTGTAGTTGCATCGTATCCAATGTGTTGTTTGGAGAAGAGGATGACAATGATGAAGGAGGAAGATAATCACTCCACTGAAACTTCTTCCCCGTGATGGGATTGATGGATACATCTCCTCTCTGCATTGCATATGATATGAGCATTAATATGATATAATGTGAGATTATGATAAGAGAAGATGTATATGTGCATAAGATATGCGCATAGGTATATACATATGATGTGAGCATATCAGTGCTCATATGATATGAGCACTGATATGATCATATGATGTGAGCAGACATTTGGTCAAGATTCTCTTACCTCAGCAAAGTGGTAGTATAGATAGTCATCTTTAAACTCATGATCTCGTGTAACATGTTCAAATAAACTCAATTCAGTCATGATACTCTGGCCGAGTAAAACAGCTTCTTCCCTACTATTAGCCAACCCATTGTTGATTAAAAGGTCTACTGCTTCCCTGCCGTAAAACAGTTGTGGTAAGCTGTGAGATGATACTTTCGATCCTTTAGTTCTACACCGGCACGGAATTGTGTTGCAATATCTGTTAATAGATCTTTATCATCGCTTGGTTCTTCGATGATGGTTGTAGGAGAGTTTGAAGTCATGTTGGTGTTGATAGATTAGTTAAGATTTTGTGTATATGATGTGTTTGTTTTTTCAATGATGATTTGTTTGATATTCAATTTTATGAGAAGACTTTTATCTAAAATATATAACAGGCAGCAACGCCAATGCAAAAATCCTCTAATAAGCATTACATTGTATGTTGGTTGCCAAGCCCGAGTAGTATTTGTTGCAAAAGATCTTGCTAGAATACCGTTGATCGCCAAAAGATAGGCCAATCATCTGCCCTATATGTGCTGTGCAGTTTCACCTACGATGGCGGCTCTACATGCAATAGTGTAGCACCATGTCGTCTTGTCAATGCATATCAGGATTGGATATCACTTGAGTGGTTTTGTTGTCTTGTCGAGAGACGATAGTTGGCACAGGCATTGAACATAAGATATGCACATAAAAATGTTCTTCATATCTTTGCTCATAAATTGCAAAAACAAACACATCCATCAACTACACATCATAACATCAATACCTTACACCTTACATATATCAACCTACAACATTAATCTACTTCACTTAATACTTCAATATATCATCCAACAAATATGAGTACATCTTCTCAAAAAGTATCGAATGCTCCATCGGCGGCAGTATTCAAACCTCAATCTTTACCTACAGCAGGTGCTGAACGTCTCAAGAGTGACTACCGTATGTACGGTGGAATTCTACTTACATTGGGTATTTGTGCAGCATATGGATCCTTTGCCGATATTGCATCTCTTGATACCCCCAATTCAAAATTACAAGTGGCCACACTCGTTGCTGCTATTCTCCAAGCCATCTTTGGTCTAACATGTGTGTTTGTTGGACTATGTTCTGTCGTGATGGATATCGGTAATACAAAACTCACTACATTGGCATGTGTATGTATCCAACTTGCTTGGTGCCCATTCCTCGTCGGATTAACAACCATTGGTATGGGTATCGTGGCTGACCCTTCAGAGAATCCTTGGATACCAGCAATATACAATCCTACTTCTTCCCAAGTCAAGTTTGTCGGTTCAATGGCATTCTTTGGTTTGATCGCTGCAGCGATTGGCATGGTCGGAAGTTTGGCTTTTTTTTCTTTCTCAATGCATGCTATCCAAGCTGGTAACCCCGAACATCGTTCAGGTTTATACTTTCGGGGAAGAGCTAAGACGTACAACGGGCTATTAATGTTGGCAGGGTTTACTCAATTAGCAATCGGATCATTCATTATCAACAAATATGGCAATGGTCCGCTACCTGAGCCTATTAATGCTTTTGTATACCCCGTGATATACTTCCCTGAGATCTCAATTACTGTTGGACTTGTACAAATGATTGTAGGATTCATCGGAATTGCAAGGAGTCTCCGCAAGTCTCAGGATAAGGAGAGTACATGGTTCCAAGCTTTATGCTTCTTCATGTACATCTGTATCATTTCAATGCAAATATTGGCTCAAGTCGCATACGCCCCTGGCGGCACAGCAGCGGCTGCAGCTCCTAGTTTGGCATGTGTTTACTTTGGTTTGTCTCTAATGCCTGCCTTCCTTGATTGGAAGATGAATCACGTACCTGACAACCTTGAGGGATATTATGAAGATCAAACTATTGAACCAAAGCAAGAACTCTTTTTAGAGATGGAGCAGAGCATCAAAAAGAACAACTCCAATGATTACAACTTTGAGACCACAAACGATAGCAATGTCTAAGAATGTACGGAGGCACTCTTGCTGTACTTGTGTTAGTGTATCCTAAATGTAATATAGTTAAATGTATGTTAAAGTTTCATTTATATGGTACTTAAGAGTATGTTTTGTACGTTCAAACGGTGAACTTGAGCCCCATCTCACCTAGTTCTCTGCATCTTTTTTTACTTGTAGATCTCTTAAAGATACTGAGCTAGTAGTCGTGAACAATACACATCTAACTAAGAGAACACACCCACAAGATAGTAGAGAAAAGAGGAATTCAAACAACTAAACATTTAGATTATATGTACATGGATGTACACTATCAAGTTGCTTCCATCTCAATTGCAAACTGCCTACATATACTTTTCTATTTCTTTTCAAACTACCACAGATACTTTTCAATTGCAAACTAACTTGCCACTCTTCAATATCTCAATCATATTGTCTAATCTCCATAACCAATTGATAAGATGATATATCGCTACCCAATCAATAAGATATGTACATTCGGTTATGGGTGGAGACACAGGTAATCATTTCACACAATGAGATAAAACATATGAACATATCATATGTTCATAATTTTGATGTCTTCGATTTGGATACGGACTTGGAAGACTGCCACTCTTGGATACTACTCTACCAAACTCTTGAATAACATCATCGGGTAGAAAGAAGAAATCACTACCATCATTATCAAACGACATACTCATATCATATGACAGGGAAAAGGAAGCAGCAGTATCAAGAAATGAAGTATCGATCGTGGATGATGATTTGTTTGAGGTATGATGATTCTGCTTAAGAGTCTTTGTACTCTTAAACATCTTACCCCCTTTGCTGAACACGAAGAAACGTTTATTGATATTAGGATGATAATAGTAGTTGGTTGATCCGTTATGTTGTTTGATGAAGTGTCAGGGGTATCTTGTGTTGCTGATGCTGGAGTATCCGATAGAAATTGAGCAGTAGTTGAATCATATGCCTTCGATGTTTTACTAAACAGTAATGCCTTGCTTGTCTTGCTATTCAATCTACGGCGGCGGTGTAGGATATGAACTTCATGTTGTGATGACGGTGCATCTGATGCTGCTGCTGCCGACGATGATGATGTTAGACAGAAGAGGACGGCGGCCGATACAAGAAGGAGAGAGGTAGTAGAGAATAGATTCATCATGATTGATATGGGTATATGGAAGGAGGTATAGTATGACGGCGGTGAATAGGTATATGTAGAGATGGTGCATGTGAGATGTTAATTGCAATTTGTGAGCTGTTTTGCTTACGGAGTGGAGTTGATCGTGCACTGAAACTCTCTGTCACAATACACGACTACATACACATTTTCCTCTTTTTCGAGCTCATAATTTGCCTTGAGCTCATTCATCACACCTCAACACCCCTTTATTTCATCATCTCATCATCATATCATGCCTTTTCAAGCGGTCAACCAATGGTGAGTTCTCTCTCATACGAATACTAATAGTTCAGTTCAACCCTCCCGCCGTTCCCATCAAAGTTACATTTTTTTTTCTCTATTGTCAATCTTTATATATTAACATCACCTCATCTCTTCATCTCTCTCTACCAAACTTACTTCTAGGTTATCCAACATCTCTGGTCAGACACCGATCAATACTCAAGTTCCAGTAAATGAAAAGAAGAACAAGGGAGTGGAGAAGATGATGCATGACTTTTATTTAATGCAAGATGAAGAAACATCAAGGAAGAATAGCAATCATCGTGGAGGAAGGAACAAGGCGTTTCGTAATAGTAACAATTACAACGCCCGACGTAATGATGCTCATCATATGAAGCCTATCTCACGATCTGTAGCTCCTAAGGCACCCGGTCGTAAGAAGAATAAGAAGGAAAAGACTTCGAGCAACCGCATTCGTGTTGGTAACAAATCATACAGTCAAAAATAGAAGGATGGTTGATTAGTTGTTATTATGATGATTATATGATGATTTGGATTGATAGTTGGTTTGATATGTAGGTGTTGAGAGCTGAGTTTGATTGTGGAGGGAGAAGCAAGACGAGATACTTTGTCATTTGGCTACCTCTCTTTGTTCGGTGTGAATGTACGAGGAAGCGACGGAGTTGGCATTCCTTCTATATTCTCTTACACAAATCAAATGACTAGAATGTATTGTAAAGATAGAAGCATACAATCATTTGATTAATTATCTGATACTCTTTCAATATCATTCTTCTTTGTATACCTTCTTCTTTTCACAGCATCCTCTAACGTCAAAACACGAATGGAAGATGGAAGTAGATGACTCTTTATTCATTGTGTATTAGCAACAGATTGTTCTTAGATGAGTTGTGTTGATGTTAATAATCGGGACGATTGATTAATAGGCATGGTTACAGACTCCAAATAAAGAAGAAGCTTCCAGATCGGAAGAAGATGCATGAATCTCGACATCAGCAACGATAGGTTGGAATACAGAAGGTGCCATAACAGAGAACATTCCATCTATACTATTCATTGGATAATAGGAAGTATAATAGTTATCTGTGTGTTTGTCTGTGTAAAAGTTTACAACTCTTTTAAGCATATACATTTTAGTTTTCTATATTAACAAGGTCATGCTTGTGGTCTTTAAGTATACACCCCCACGATGAACTATGCTATTGATAGTTCTCAAAGTGTTAGGCATGACGATCTGTATCTCTTATAGCTGTGCAATTAGTATCTGATAGCTATTCTTCCAATAGCTAAACTTGGTTGAATCTGTACACTTCTTGGTGGTCTTCTCTTTCCTTCTCTCTTCCCGAATTAAGTTTGTACATTTTCTATGGACATGGGGGGCGTTAAGTTTGACGAGAAAGAGATTCTATGCTGTCTTACATCATCATCTTCTTCATCATCTTATATTCCTTGAAGAGGGGCCTTGGACAAGTGATCTTCTCATGTGCATACTTGAGGTATTGTGTGTACATCTATTCATCAATCTCGAAGATACCTTCAGTATCTGCGGCATGGTCTGATGGTTGGGGAGTACGCCGCGGTGACTGCACCTCAACGCCCACCTTTACTCTATCTTCTTGATTTATATCATCTCTATTCATAATGGGCTGGTCCAACTCTTGTTCTTTCGGATGATAACAGGAATCATCTTGAGAAGACAATGAATCGGCCCCGCCAGAGAGATAGTAGTGTCTTCTTCTTGCAATCGATATCCTTGAGTACATTATCCACGTTGCCATATCATAATGAGATGATGATTCTTCTGACATGGCATTCTCATGTACCTCTTGTGGACTGGGAGTGCATGCCTTGATTGGTATTGGTTGACTTGGTCTATGACTATGGTGAGAAGGATGATAAGGTACCGATGAATTATTAAATTCGACAGAGGATGGGATCGATATCGGCGGTGCCCGATGATATGGATGTATACGATCGTTACGACCTTTTCCTATCATACTCATGGATCTTCTTGGCATTGCAGTAGAGTTGCAATGCATTATAATTATATTAGTTGTCGTACGTCAGTTGAGAGATGGAGAGAGTTGTTATCGTTTGTGGTCGATGAATAAATTATGTGAGCACTCTATGTTCTGCTCTGCTATATGTATATTGCAACTAAATCCTCCTTTGCAATGAATCTCTCCGTGTTTTGGGCTACTCCACCATACGCATGCCATGATAGTATTATGGTTGGCAGTCATGCGCCACCCCTTCCACAGGGGTATCTACCTGTCTCTTTCTGGACGTAGTACCCCGCCGATCGCTCATGCGGTATCTTTGCCCCAACTTAACTCTCCCCTAGAAGTTTTTTCTGCCTTAAAAGCTTAAGATGGTGATATGAGGTCTAAGAGGGTGCCTCTAGCGGCGGCCATGGTATAAACTACTAAGTAAATATAGGAGGATAGGTTTATGGATATCATCAACAACCTTAACTCTAATTCCTATTGTCTAAATCCTACTGTAGCCTATGAAATAAAATACTTTCAACAGCCTTCTGAAACAATGTTGTTGCTATCAACAATGGTAGAATACATGGTCTATAAGGTAGGGAGTGCCTATCCTGCCATATGATCGGCGGTCTAACTACTTAGGTAAAGATATACTATTGCAACAGATGCTCACATATACTACATCATCACTTTTATATGCACTATTAGTAGATGCACATAATTGCATCATTAAATAAATATAATTATATTGTGGAGGATATACCATCTTATATAACATGATAGCCGGCCTAAGCTGCTTCTAATATCATATAGATTAATTAGCAATAGCAGCCTAGGAGTAAACACACTACCACAATGATTAATTCAACCACTACTTAATTAAATAGGTACATTGCAGCCTGAAAAGTGGTGATGTGTTGTTCTACATCAATAATAAACTGTTTGTCACCAAATAAATTTCTCTATTGAATATTTATATATGGAGGAGCTTAAGTTTCATAGGATTAGTAGTGAAGATCAGTCTATATTGAGTAGGAGACGATAGTAGTAGAAGGCACCATTTTGTACGTGAAAAGCTTAGTAGCGGTATCCAAAAAAAGTGGTAGAGGTTGGGGCAAAATTAGAGTAGCCCTTTTGAGATGTGACAGTGAGCGATCGGCGGGGTACTTACCTCCCCAGAAAGAGGGTTGGTACATACCCCGTGGAAGGGGTGGTCATGCGCACGAGATTCAAC
>Ga0214481_101150_pt1 | contig 11381 bp, 6 predicted proteins | sample M1_20Mar14CPVII9_4_FD_165057 | JGI IMG/M metagenome (GOLD analysis project Ga0214481, IMG submission 165057) | Marine eukaryotic communities from Monterey Bay, California, United States - M1_20Mar14CPVII9sort6BwellG10 | ecosystem: Environmental > Aquatic > Marine > Unclassified | place: USA...
AAGTATTCATCGAACATATCTGAGCTATCTTCTCTTTTGTGTTGAGAATCATTTGATACCATGTGATAGCCTCCTTCTAGTTCATCATCGTCATCACTATCATCATCAAGAGCCACTTCTGAGCTGTTGTCGCTACTGCTTCCATCATCATCTTCCTCCTCCTCTTCGTCGTCATCATTATCCGGTTGATCATCATTACCCTCTCCCCACTGAAGGGTTTGTGACCGTAGATTCATATCTATCAAATCTGCCAATGTCCTGGGAAGAGTTCGCTTATTTGTCACTTGGTCTTGATCAGTAGATCCTTCTCCCTCATCTCCGTTTGCTGTATTAGTGTCACTACTATTATTCGTATTATTCGGCTCAAATGATATTGTACTACTCAAACTCTTGGGCCCATTTGGTGACAGTGCACCATTAGCCTGATAATACGACCACATCTGTTTAACCGGTCCATTATTAAATGTGATTAATTCGCCCGTACCACTAAAGGCAACGCCACACAATGGAGGACAGGGTACCCGAGCTGCCCTAGCTGGATCTATAGGGATGTTATTAGTGCTCGTTTCGGCATCTTGACTTACAACCACTTCTTCCATTAATGTTGAAACATCTGAACTTATCGATTGGCCGACGGCAGTGGCCTTTTCAGCATCATTATCATTAGTAGACTTATTATCCAATGCAGCAGAAGTTAAGCTTTCCATCGATGACTTCTTAGGACTATCACGCGATGATGCCTCTCCAAATAGATCCTCTTCCTCATTCTTATTCCACCATTGAGAAGCATGATGATCAAGAGTGCCTTGACGATACACAGCGGGTGATAATGAACGAGCCATTGAGTTTGATTTACTATCACTTCTCACTCGTCTACTCGGTGATGATTCCTTTTCCTTCACTAGTTCTGATGCCTCGGGCACACCATAGACGGTTAGTCGGCCAGCCTTTGAAAGAACACAGACAGAAAGCTCCTCCTCCTTCTTGGGAGATGAAGTACCCAAAGCTAGATCTACGGCAATCACATCACTACTTTCATTTGCAATTCCCCTCCTAGGTGCGAAATTAAGTGCATCATCCTCTACTCCGCCGCTTCGAAAAGATGCAATCTTCTTAGCACCTTGAGCGGTGGCAGTATCATCTCCGGCTTCCCCAGAAGTATCTGTATCAGTAACCACGGGAGTGTCTTCGTCTATGCACCATAACTCAGCCTCCCAACCTTGATGATCACGAGATGATTCTAATCTTTCAGTCGTCTTCCCTCCTCGAACTGCGTCGTCTAACATTAATGGTGGAGGTGATGGAGGTGTTTGTGTAGATACCATTTCCGGTGTGGCTGCTGCAGCAGTATTGGGAGATGGTAAAGCTCCTTCTCCCTGTCGTTGTGATGACGAAGGAGTAGTATCTCGAAAGAGTAATATACCATTGGGGAATGATGGATGTACACGTGCCGCTACACCGCCTTGCATGGAAATGCGTGACGTACAATTGTATACATCAGTATACATCTTACTTGCATCTTCACTCCTGTTACTAACATCTGCATCTGTCGAGGTAGACATTGACCTATTATGTACCTTCTTTGATGATGATAGTGATGACGATGATGAACTAGAAGGAGGCTATCACATGGTATCAAATGATTCTCAACACAAAAGAGAAGATAGCTCAGATATGTTCGATGAATACTTTGCATCATCTCGTAAGCCGTTATTGGGAGAAGAAAACAAGGGAGCGAATGAAGTGTTTGCTGGATTACCATCGCTATCTCCTTCTGTATTAATCACAAGGAAGTATGACGATATCCTCCTTAATGGACAAACGCCTCAGTTGGCAAACATGTTAAAGTTAGGGGACGAATGGTGGTTGTCACAAGATTTTTCGGTGCCAGATATTGGTCGTTGTCAGATCATTAAGAAGAATACAACTAACTCAAAGGGCAACAAACAACAACCATCATCTGGTGACGATTCTAATAGGGAAGGCTCATCAATAATGGGCAGTCTGAAGAAGATGTTTGCTAACCAGCTACCATCTGTAATTGCAGCATCTTCTAGTAGAAACAAACAAACTACCCAGGTTGGGGCTCATCTAGACCGCCCTGGTCATGCCTTTGATGGATATAATAAAGTTGATCAACCTGGAGTCTACATGCTAGACAATCCACAGACTCCAGAAGCTGCATCTCAAAGGCTGCTAGTGACTCAAGAGCTTTGTTTGTACAATGCCAAGGTATGCCTTGACTGTGGACAAAAGTCAAAGGCTGATACTTGGACGTTATTAGCTCAAACTGTCGAAAACATCTTAACATTCGAGACAGATGAGACGGATGGTTGGGGTGGAGATGAAGATGCCCTTACAACTGGTATCGTCGAGCAGATTCTCCTGTGGTATGAAGTGCAGGGCGATTATCAAATGTTGACCACAATTGTCTGTGTTCTGTCATTTGGTAGAGATCGACGAGGTAGAACAGCAAGTGGCGGCGGTGGTGGACGATACCGGCTCTTGCCAAAATATGATGATCGTCAATATGATAATTATATTCATCGATACGGAACGTTGTTATATGCATGGGGATTGCTCACTGTCCGTTCTGAAATATCAAAGAGACTAGCCTATGAGGTATCAAATCCTGCCGAGGAAGTAGATGATATGAAAGGATCGTTCATATCGACGGTATGTACTAAATGTGTGGAGCCTATATCAGATGTTAATGGCATTTGTTCAAAGTGTAAAGAGTATGCATTCCAGTGTTCGATATGTTGCAGTGCTGTAAGAGGAGCTTATACATGGTGTTTATCATGCAATCATGGAGGACATGTGCAATGTCACCAAGAATGGTTTAAAGAGCAGAATATGTGCCCCTCTGGATGCGGCTGTGAGTGCAAGGTGATAAGCGGAAGTACTACTTCATGATGCTAGTAACTTACTTAACTTAACTTATCGATCAACATTAATTACACCTTAAACACCAAACTCTCCCATACCAACCTTCTTACATTTGTAACTATTAAAGTTTTCAATGAAGACGTCTCTTCGTAGCTTCAATTCTTCATCATCTTTTTCATCATCGTGTTCTGACAGTAAGTTAGATTTGATTCTTTTGTTGATACAGTAGAAGTTGTAAACATCTAATCTGGATCCCCATAATTCTCTCATTTCATTCAATACCATACGCGGGACTTTCTTCTCCCAGTCATCCCCAAATACAATAAAGCCATTAGATCTTACTTTTAATACACCTTCACTGATTAAACAATTGATTTCATGTCGTAAACCCGTCATGGAATCCGAAGAGAGGTGAGCGACTATCCATTCATAAAGCCAAATCTTTGAATAGTTGGGAAAGTTCTTCGTCCTTTCATGTATCTCCATTAGAGTAGTATTTGGGTTATCTAACCAAAGCTCTTCTAGGTGTGTCAGCATCTGGTCTTCAATGACGTAGTGAATCTTTTCAAAGGAGAGCGTATCTGGTGTTCTTGGATTGCCTTTGTACATGACTGACTTTGAAAGAGGAGTAGATAGTGTAGAACGATGGCGTTGGTTCCAAGCACAATCCGCATGAGATGGTTCTGTAAGGTCAACAAGCAGTAGAAGAAGAGGTTGAGAGATGATACAAGTAGAAACCAATATTAATATGCAATTTTGAAAGCATCTTACCTTTGAACACATGACCATGGGTTGTACTGATTGTTTTGAGAATCAAAGCTAAAAAGTAAGGACTTGGAGTTGCCTTCTCATCACTTGGCTTTGCCTTCTTCTTCGATGGTGATAACTCCCTGGGTTTAGTAGTAGCTGCTCGTTTAGCACCGTTACTTTGTACGAGTTGAATGAGAGGAACGTCATCGTCATCACTATCATCCGAATCGGAGTCATCAGATGAATCATGCTTCGGAGACTCTTCTTTTTTGGTAATACCGACCGAGGCTGTCAAATCCTTCCCGAATACATCAACGAGCACGTCATTAATCCTGGCCTTTGTGGCCTCACTCTCTTCATCATCATTCAAGACAAACGCTTCATAACGAGTAGATGAATAGTCCATGACTGATGCCACCGCCGATAAGACTACTGTGGTTAATGATGGAGGGGAAAACACTGCCTTCTTCATTTGGTTGATTTGAATCTTCTCCATCTCTAGTACAAACTCTGCCTCAGCCTGCTCGGCTGCCCTTGTGGCTTGTGCCTTAATGAATCGATCGAGGACTTGCTTCTCCGACAATGTTTTGGCATTCTTCTTCTTTTGTAAAATGATCTTGGCATTAGCTGCTGACATACCTTTAGCCTTCCCAACATTGGTAATATCAATCGAGTTATCGGCACAGTACTGCCTCAAGTCTCGATAAAGTACACACTGTGGATCATTAATATACATGTGAGATGAACTACCACATTTGCAACCCTTTGATGGCCGGGGAGCTTGACGTAGTCTTGTTCGTTCAGCATCGGTAAGAGGCTTGCCAAACTGTGTATTATGCTTATTTGTAACGTCCTGGGAAATCTCGAGTAGCCACTTACTTGTCTCAGTTTGGAAAGCCTTGCCATTCATGTATTGGTTAATTTGGTTTGATTCATATGCCAACTTCTTCTCCAATGTTTCAATACTCCTCAGTTTAAGAAGCTTGCCATACTCATCATGCTTTAATATAGCTGTTAGTACGTCCTTGGTAGATGTAGGAAGGATAGCCATTCCTGAGAATAGTTCCTGTGGTACTGTTGACAAACCTCTTACTAATGCACTCCATTCCAACGGAGAGAATTCACCACTCAGTACCTTGTTCTCAACACAATGGAAGGGAATCATGGGTGTTGCCGCCATTTGAATTGACCCGGGGGCAGACATAACTTGTGTCATGTTCCCATTATTATAACTAACAGGCCCATTTACTACTTGGACCTTTTTTGCCACTTTTAATACACAAGTAACAGCTCCCGTGTTTGGGCACATCATAGAAGTCGATCCAATAAGCTGACAAGCTGATTTGAACAACATATTACCGATTGCTTTCCCATTAATACTTAATATAATATCATCGGGATGTAATACAGCTTTAGTCGATGGTGTTGCCTTGTTTGTATTAACCACTGACATTGCCGCAAATTCCACTCGTTGATATGTCGTTCCAGTAGGGACCAAGCCAACTTTACTTTCCCATCGAAGTGTAACACCAAATGAATCACTTGCCTTTTGTTTAGTCATATGCACATCGTGTGGATACATGTAATGTGTCTTATTGTATGGACTGTATGGATGTGTTACGGGTGTTGGATGGAATGGTACTTGGTATTGACGAGCGGTAGGGGCTGAAGGAGGTTGTTTAACAGCTTTAGTTTGCAATACTTGAGCTTGCGGCGTCGATTGCTGTTGGGTAAATGGTAGCGGAAGTTGTCCAAGAACACGATGAACAGGAGGAAGTCCACGATGATATGCTATCATATTCTCCTCATGTTGCAATCGTATAATTGATCCATGAACAAGAGCATAATGCTCTGTTACTGGAAGGGTATTTGCAAGATATTTCTCTTGTTGACGCACTACCATTTCCTGCGATTGTTGAGGGCTAGGAGCCGGCGGAGCATTATATTCCCCATAATATGGCGGAAGATGACCACCCTGCTGCTTTAAGCGATTGATAATAAGTATATCATTACTTCTCATCCTCTGCATTATATCGACAACAACCTCATCTTGCTTTCTCATAGCCATCGTCTCCTTGGTTCTGACTGGCTCTTGAATTGGATAACCGTTTGGTTGTTTGTGCACATTATATCTTTGTTGAACTTGTGGAACCACCTTCTTATTAACAATCTTGGCCTTATTAATCCTCTCCTTCTTATCCTTTTCTTCAATAGTACTAATAATACCATTCATACACTCACCAATTGAATAATGTACACCACTCTTTTTTTCTAACTTAATCCTCTGTTCGACACCCAAAACTAACTTATCAAGACAATCTTTAACAAATTCTTTCCGTTCGTTTAATTCTTTAATACGTAATTGTTTCTCTTGTAATAATTGTATACGTTTTATTTCCTTTTCATGTGCTATACGTTGTTTTTCTTGTTGCTTTTGTAGGAGGTGTAATTTCTTTTGTTGTTTGAGATGTGCTATTTGTTGTTTTAGTGATTGTTTTGTTGTTGGTATACGACGTTTGATAGGTTGCTGCGGTTGTTGTTTGATTTGTGGGTCAGATGATACTGCCGCGTTCTTTTTAGTTTGTGATGTATGTTTATGGGACGATGATGGTGCATGTGAAATTGGTTTTTTAGGTGTAGGAGTTACTGATATCATGTTGCTGTGCTGTTGCGGTACCTTTTGAGTAGTAGCATACGGATTCGTAGCAGTATTATTTCGTATCACTTTAGGTGTTATACCCACTGGTTTCCTGGACATGGCAGGGGTAACGGCAGACTTCTTTATTTGGTGGTTATTAGTTGAAGGTGCACCATCATGTTTAATTTTCGTCATTGGTTTGCTATTTGTGGCCTTTTTGAGGTACGGATTCGACACAGCCGCCGGACGATGTTGCCGCTGTTGAGCAGCTTTACCTCCTCCACCACTGCCAATAGGATTATTCATGTTGATAGAGGACCACTCTTACTTCTTTACGATGGCAACATACACATATCACATATTATAATAATAATATTGAGTTAATTTTGTGTGGTATCCTAGCCGGTATCTTTTTATGAGAGTGTAAAACATTTGTAAATAATTGTTGTGGCATGTGGCGCATACAAGGAAGTTACTGAGATATAGTAGAGCTGACATATCGTGGCATTTTATACCTGTATAATAAAGTTGATATTGCCGTAGTAGTGTGTGGCGATCGAGGGTATACGAAACGTACGACAACCTACACAAATCTTTGCACAAAATTCTATCTTTTTGGTGTACTCTTGAGTATTGAATAGTTGCTATATCAAATCATATACGCTATGTCCTCCAACAACGATAATATCGAAGGGCAGCCTCCAGCTAAACGACAGAGACGTTCCTTAGGTGCATCAGACCGTGTAGTATTAGACGTCGGCGGTACAAAGTTTATCACATCAGCGTCAACACTCACCTCAAATTCTGCCTACTTTGCTTCTTTATCTGATAATTGGATTGAATCAAATAATGGCGATGATGAGATATTTATTGACCAAGATCCAGTTCCATTCAAAATATTATTAGCGTATATGCGTCGTGGGAATATAAAAGTTGATGATATTGATACCGACGTATTATCTTTAGCTGAATTTTTGGGTATGGAAAGATTGTTACTTGCAATAAAAGTACGATGGTATCGCAATATTGGCAAGGGTCCTGTTGTCTCCACGGATGATGAAATTGCAGTGGCATTTGATAAGCGTGGTGGTATGAAGGCTATATCGTCTGGTCTCTTCCCGTACTTTCTAAGACCAAATGATGTCGATGCGGATAAAGATTATGCAGTATTAAGCATAACTGATGAAGGATACAAACTAAAAGAGGCAGGGAAGTCAGGTCCAGAACACGAAACCTACGGTATTTATGGTGCGTTAAATAGTCTTCATTTGAAGAGGTACACATATCACGAGAGCCAACTTAGAACAAACGAAACGTATACCTTTTCACGGAGGAAACATGCAACGATAGATAGGAGTGGGGCAACTGATATTTTCATACCAAATAACAATGAGATAGTAGGCCAGGAAAGAAAAAGTTATGTCAAACAGTTTGTAGCTGTGGTAGACCATGAAAATGAAAATGTGGCCTTTCGATCCATTCGATACCACCGGCAGAATGATGCAGTTATTACAAATCCTGGCTCGTGGTTAGAAGAGAATGGATTTGTGACTCGTGAGGATGAATATGAAAGAATCTTTAGAGAACACTTCGAAGAATCTCTAGCAGATAAGAAAATTAGTATGTTTTCAAGGGTGATAAGTAAAAGCAGGGATGACGCATCTTGGTAAGCAGCACATCTGATATATAACTCCTAAGGTGGATATAAATCATCTGCTTATTTAAGCATTAAAATAGGTTTTGTTTCTTGAGTTCAACCTTTGTCAAGGCATCCCCACCATCGGCTTGATCTGCGGCACTGTACTTCTTTACCCATTGTCTATCACTCTGAAGCCACGATCGTATCTTCTTCTTTAGTACCCCAGTACCATGACCGTGTAGTATATATACAACCGAACGATTTTGCATAACGGCAGCACTGAATGCAGTGATACATTTCCTCTTGGATTCTTCAAAGTTCAATCCCAAACAGTCTACTGTATTTGATTTAGTCTTCATTTGTGTGCCTTTATCTCTTGATGTTGGAGAGGATGACATATCAACAGGAGAGTCGGCAGTGGAATCTAACTCCATTGCCCTTTGAGCCATCTTACTCATCTTTGGTCCTCCTCCATTGGCACTGCTCGGCTGTTGAGCTCTATTGGAAGGTGGGAATGCTATTTCCTTTGTTGTTAATCGAACTGGCACATTACCGACGGCCACTTGTATCTTCTTCCCAACCTGCTTTACGATGCCCTCCTTGTTGTAGAAGGCACCTTTCTTACACACTATTACTTTGTCATCTACATTTACCTTGTTAATGCCCTTCATTTCGGATATAGGAATGAGTTCCACGTCTTCTACTTGTTGTTGATTCATTCTTGATACAACTCCAGGAACATTCTCAGCATCAGACATGACTTCTCGTTTCACAATTCGAATATCAGTCCAACTATCAGCAACTACCTTTTTTGAAGCACCACTCCCTTTCAACTTCTCAAGTATGTCTTCGAGTAGACGTTCTTTAGCCTCAAGCTTGGCTGCAAACTTCTTTGCTTCTTCTCTTCGAGCATTAAGTTGCTTTGCTTGTAGCTTTTCTTGTTGTTTCTTCATATCGGCCTTTAGCTCGAGTATTTCATACTCTCGTTTCTGTAGTTCACTTGCCTTCTCATCAACGACAAGCTTTTGATCTTCAAGGTCACGCATTAGCTCTCCCATGACTCGTGTATCACTGTCAAGTAATTCATTAGCCCGATTGATGACAGACTCGGGTAGTTGTAACCTCTCAGCCACGGCTATGGCAAAACTTTCACCGATAACTCCAGGCAGTAATCTATACGTGGGCTTACCATTCACAAATTGCATGCCTGCCACTGCAAATCGGTCATCAGTTGATGCTAGTGTTTTCAATTCAAGATAATGTGTAGTGATTGCTACTCGACATCCTCTATCCAGCAACGCTTCCAACAGAGCACGAGCAATGGCAACACCTTGGGGTAGGAAGAGGTGATATCGTGTTTGTTAGTCAAAAGTGTAAAAGTACACATCATATGCACAAAAACACTTGCTTCGCTTACCTTGATTTGGATCAGTACCACTCCCTAACTCATCCATCAGCACTAATGCATTCTTATCTGCATTATTAAGTACCTCTCGACAAACTAACATATGTCCCGAGAATGTGGACAAGTCACCATCGACTGATTGCAAATCACCAATATCTGCAAGTACTGGACTAAAGAAATCAACTCGTGCAGGTTTCTGACTTGGTATAGGTATACCATCTCGTACCATTAGTGCATATAATCCCAGTTCTTTTAATATAATCGTCTTACCACCAGAGTTTGGTCCTGTTAATATCAAACCCTGATTGGAATCCTCACCAAGTGTAACATCACTACCAACTACATTATCTAATCCTCTTAATAATAAGATAGGATGTCGTGCATCTTTCACATTCACTACTCCCTCATCTTTCACTGTGGGTATAACTCCACCGCCTAACTTTCGTCCTAATTTGACACGTGCCATTACAACATCCAATTGACCTAATGATGCTACATTTCGTTCAATTTCTATTCGATGTGCAATAATCAACTCTGTTAATTGACGCCATACACGTGCTTCTTCACTACGTAACTCTGCCTCGGCTTGACGTAATTCATTTGTCGGGCCGACAATTTCGGTTGGTTCGACATAACATGTCTTACCACTACGACTAGCATCATGTACAATACCCACAGAATTCTGATATGTCTGTTGTACAGGTATAACTAACCGTCCATTAATTTCCATAGTTAATGCACCACCACTTTCTACTGCCAACTTACTCTTCATACTTGGCATTGCTAATATACTATCAATACTTGATACTATATCACGTTTATATGTCCTAACTTTGGATCGTAGTCGTCCAATAGTTGGAAAGGTAAGTCCGTCTAACTTACCATTATCATCGAAGGCATTTGATAATAAATTAATTAATTCAGAATCAATATAGATTGATTTACATAACTTTGGTAATTCCACAAATACATCTTGTTCACTACCATCTTCTTTATTATTCACAAATTGTTCATCATTCACTTCATACAATGCATCACACCAATCTAACACATCTAATGATATTTCGAGTATATTAGTTATATCTAATATATCTTGATTTGTTAATACCTTACCTTCATCTATGATTGATAATATTGGTTGTATATTAAATGCTAATCCAGTTATTGGTGGTCTGTTCAATGGTAGCTTTTGTATTTTCTTCTTCTTTCCTTGACCTTGACTGTTATTGGAAGAGAGGGAGGAACGTCGTTCAGGTGTAATAAATCCAGAGATACGACCTTCCATTAATAATTGCATTTCATTCACAGCACCATATCGATGATGTACACCAGATAAAGATGTGGCTGTTAGTGGCATTGTTAGTATGTCATTCTCTTCCTCATTTTCATTACTCTCCTTTCCCTTACTTCCTATGCTGCTACCTCCTACACTACTTGAGTCGCCATAACCGTCAGAAGAAGTACTAACTAGTATCGAGTTTAACACCAAATCTTGTCCATAAACAGAATCACATTCATTAGCCAATGCTTTAATAACTAATGGATAATCTAATGTTGTGTATGTGCGTTTGTATATGTTTAATGATTGTGTTTCCTCTGCTTGCTACTTCCGCCTCCGATAACAGAAGCAGAATTATTTGTCTGATTGAGCCATGAGCCGATGAAGATGACGCAGGTGATGTTGGTTGGGGAGTTTATATAATAGAGTCGGTCAATATAGTAGAGCTCATAATATCAAGCCATCATGTTCAATATAATACTACTCTTAATCTCAATATGCTGTCTCACGACGGTACGATTCATAGAAGCATTCAATGATGTACCACCACAACTTCAATTGCAAAGAGCAAATTATCACACTATCGATACTACTACTCAGCTATCAAGTAGTATCGAAGAAGAACAAGCAACAACATCAGCATCATTTGATGACATAGAAAGTTATAAAGAAACCAATCCATCTGCCGGTGCCGATGGTTATTCAATATTACGTCGTCCAGTTACTGTAAGTTTTATTTTGTGTGTGTGCATATCTGACAATACTATTTGTATCTTCACCT
>Ga0214481_101154_pt1 | contig 11348 bp, 11 predicted proteins | sample M1_20Mar14CPVII9_4_FD_165057 | JGI IMG/M metagenome (GOLD analysis project Ga0214481, IMG submission 165057) | Marine eukaryotic communities from Monterey Bay, California, United States - M1_20Mar14CPVII9sort6BwellG10 | ecosystem: Environmental > Aquatic > Marine > Unclassified | place: USA...
CAGTTTGTATATCGTCCAGCAGTATTGATTCTGAACTTCGTATCGTCTATAGATTTGGTAGTATTACAGTGTTAGCAAGGGTATCACCTCCTCCTGTCATGATAAAGAAGGCATCTCCACTAACACTACCTTTAACCTTTCTTGGTTCCAAAACTTGGATACTACTATCTCCTTCTTCTGTATCTTTGCTGCCACCATATCTCTTTGATACACTACCAACTAACCAATCATAATTAATTTGTAATGAACATTCCTCTTCTACCTCACGTATAATAACACCCTGTATTGTTGTTTCGCCTAGGTGTCGTTTGCCTCCGGGTAAATCTAATTCTATGGCATGTGAACTGTCAATGTAGCCCATTACCATTATATACTTGACGTTGTTATTAGAAGACTTTGGTAGTTGTTTATCTTGAAGTAGCCATAGTAATGATGTTAAATGATGTCCCATCTTTATCTGTACTGACGACGATTCATTGGTCATCTCAGGTGACAAGCAATCAACCCCGCCATCATTCCTAATCTGCAATAGTATATCTTTCGTTGCCATCTCATTCTTTGACCGAGTCTTACCAGCCGACAGTAATGTATACAATGATACTAACTTTAATGCACATACTAACTAACTTTAATGCACATACAAAGTGTGCATGATCAGCATGTATCTTTCCCTTACTTTGTTTTATTAATGTAGATTTTCGAGCAGATGTAATAGTTGATTGCAATTCATTTATTGAGTTGGATATAATTGCTACAAATCCATTCCGTTGATGTGTTGTTAATAGACATATTGCACAGTTGACTTTAAATGGTGGTATCTTCTTCTTGTTTGTAGAATGTACTTTATCAGTAGTAGTGGTTGTATTGCCAAAGATTTCTATTGCTAATTTTTGCTCACAAAATATGCCATCTTTATGAAATGTTAGTAGATTGGTATTGGTACAACTGTATATTGATGGATTTGATCCCTTCGTATCGGGTAATACTATCAAGTTGTCAAATGGATCGTTATCATCATTGCTACTGTTGGGTGATGTTATATCCAATTGACTTAGTTGATGTGTTATATTCCCATCAATGTCAAATTGTATTTGATCATTTGAGTATCCTCCGATAGTGCTGGTTGCAACTACAGTCTCATTAGTATCATTGACTTTATTCTGTGTTGTACTCTCATATCGTTCACGTAACTTAACAATCTTGGGACATGAACATTGTGGTGCATGGACTTTATACTTGGCAGCTCGACATAATTTGTTATGAAAGATTGATTGAAAGTTTGTTGTTTCAATGTTGATTGGTTTGTGATGATTTGTTTGTTGATTTGGTGCAACATCTCTTGTGTTGCTATGTCTTCCACTACCTCGTCCTGATCTCTGATTCTGTCTCCGCCTGTTACCAGTACCATTTTTGTTTGAAGTATCACTACTCGAAGTATAGTTGATCTCATGTGTTGTTGTTTCCTACCTCCTCTACCATTCCTTCCTCGAGCCGCTCCTCGTCCTCTACCCTGCATTATGATGTTGTTGTGCACTATATCAACTGCTCTAAACCTACGAGTTGCTGTCCCCCGTAACATGAGATATTATACTCTTCATGAGATCAATCAACTCAATCAAGTACATGCACAAACATCAGAAACACAAACATGACCTCTCAATCGTCGTCAATAGATATCTATCATATTGAATAAGAGTATTATCGATCGATGTTACAGTTCATAGATCTCGTATATGGTATAATACAGCTCATTGCTAACCGTCTAACAAATACTCATATTAATCAATTAGTGGTGGTTAGGTGACGTGATATAAATTTTGTAGTGAGTATTGGTGAAAAATTACTTTTCTAGGTCGATTGCATCGCAAATATAGCAGTTCGTATACCGCCCATCATTGAGTTTGATCATCATCTTCATCGTCTTTTCATAGTCTATCCATTGGTAGTATTACAGCGGCTGTGGTCCGATATTTATTTAGCAATAGACAAGGGTATCCTACCATCTTATTATTTTACATCCTTTGTTTCGTAGTTTTCTGGGGTATTGGTACGTATAGGTATATAACCTTAGTGTTATTAGATTTCTTGATTGATTGGTTCAAACAGAGTTATCTCATCATAATAAAGCAGAACTATTGAGTTCATATGGCAGTAATATGAGCAGCACATCCGACAAGATTTGCAAAGAAGGTGCATCACAAACAAAAGTTGATTTGTCAGATGCCATTGGCTACCTCCAACTACTGAACATCAAAGATAACAAAGCAGTAGGAAACGTATGTGCAAATTGTGGTAAGGAAGGTAGTAGTGATAATACGAATACATGCAACAAATGCAAAGAAGTAAAGTATTGCAACGCTGCTTGCAAAAAGAAACATCGATCAAAACATAAGAAGGCCTGTGATAGACGGGTAGCTGAGTTACATGATGAAAAGCTATTCAAACAACCTCCGCCGAAGGAAGATTGTCCAATTTGTTTCTTACGTCTACCTACACTCGTTTCGGGAAGTAGATACAAGACGTGTTGTGGAAAGACTATTTGTAGTGGATGTAGCAATGCGCCTGTGTACGACAATCAAGGTAATAAAGTTGATGAAAAGAAGTGTGCATTCTGCAGGGTTCCTACACCGACTACAGATGAGGAGATAAATGAAATGGAGAAGAAAAGATTTGCAGATAATGATCCAATTGCAATATTCAATATAGGATTAAACTATTCAGAAGGGATGTACGGATACCCATTAGATTATGTAAAGGCATTAGAACTTTGGCATCAGGCAGCAGGACTTGGTTATACTGGGGCATACACAAACATTGGTTATGCATATAATAATGGAGAAGGTGTGGAAATAAATAAGAAGAAGGCTATACATTACTTTGAATTAGCAGCTATGAGAGGAGATGTGACGGCCAGGTACAATCTAGGCATTGAAGGGGAAAAGGCAGACAACTTTGACAGAGCTCTCAAACATCATATGATAGCAGTACGAGATGGACACGAAAACTCTTTAAAGGAGATCCAAAAGATGTACTCATATGGACATGCAACAAAAGATGACTACACAAAAGCATTACAATTATATCAAGAGTACTTGAGCGAGATTAAGAGTGATCAGAGGGAAAAAGCTGCTGCTGCCAAGAAAGAGAATCGTTATTATTAGTTAAAATAGATTATATCAGTAGGAACGCTCATCTAATTTATATCAGGTGGCGGTGACATGACAAAGAAGGCATCTCCACTAACACTCCCTTTAACCTTTCTTGGTTCTAAAACTTGAATACTACCATCTCCTTCTCCTGTATCCTTGCCACCATATCTCTTTGATACATGACCAACTAACCAATCATAATCAATTTGTAATGAACATTCCTCTTCTACCTCACGTATAACACCCTGTATTGTTGCTTCACCTAAGTGTCGTTTACCTCCGGGTAGATCTAATTCTATGGCATGTGGACTATCAATGTATCCCATTACCATTATATACTTGACGTTATTGTTAGAAGACTTTTGTTTATCATCTTGAAGTAGCCATAGTAATGATGTTAAATGATGTCCCATCTTGATTTGTATTGAAGATGATTCATTAATCATCTCGGGTGACAAACAGTCAACTCCTTTATCATTTCTAATCTGCATTAGTACATCTTTCATAACCATTTCATTCTTCGACCGAGTCTTACCAGCTGATAGTAAACTATACAAAGATGATAACTTTATTGCACATATAAAGTGTGCATGATCAGCATGTAGTTTCTCTCCATTACTTTGCTTTACCAATGTTGATTTTCGAGCAGATGTAATAGTAGATTGTAATTCATCAAATGAGTTGGATGTAATTGCTACAAATCCATTCCGTTGATGTGTTGTTAATAGACATATTGCACAGTTGACTTTAAATGGTGGTATCTTCTTGTTGTTTGTTGAATGTACTTTATCAGTAGTAGTAGTGGTTGTACTGCCAAAGATTTCAGTAGACAACTTTTGCTCACATGATATGCCATCTTTTTGAAATTTTAGTAGATTGGTATTGGTACAACTGTATATTGATGGGCTGGTTCCTTTAGTATCAAAAAGTACTATCAAGTTGTCAAATGGATGATTGTTATCATCATTGATGTTGTTAGTTGTTATATCCAATTGACTTAGTTGATGTGTTATATTCCCATCAATATCAAATTGTATCTGATCATAATTTGAGTATCCTCCGATATTGCCACTTGTCTTTGCTACAGTCTCATTATCAGGTTTGACTCTAATCTGTGTACTCTCATAACGTTGACGTAACTTAACAACCTTGGGACATGAACAATGTGGTGCATGGACTTTATACTTGGCAGCACGACATAATTTGTTATGAAATATTGATTGAAAGTTTGTTGTTTCAATGTTGATTGGTTTGTGATGATTTGTTTGTTGATTTGGTGCAACATCTCTTGTGTTGCTATGTCTTCCACTACCTCGTCCTGATCTCTGATTCTGTCTCCGCCTGTTACCAGTACCATTTTTGATTGAGATATCACTACTCGAAGTAGTTGAGCTCATGTGTTGTTGTTTCCTACCTTCTCTCCCTCCTCTACCACTCCCTCGAGCCGCTCCTCGTCCTCTACCCTCCTGCATTATGGTGTTGTGCACTATATCAGCTGCTCTAAACCTACGAGTTGCTGTCCGTAACATGAGATATCATACTCTTCATAAGATCAATCACTAAAAAACATCATCCTGACCAATCGTCGTCGATAGATATCTATCATATTGAATAAGAGTATTATCGATCGATGTTACAGTTCATAGATCTCGTATATGTTATAATACAGCTCATTGCTACCCGTCTAACAAATACTCATATTAATCAATTAGTGGTGGTTAGGTGACGTGACATAATGCGTAGTTGAGTTGAGTAGTTTAGTGTCGATTGCATCGATAGCACTGCGTATACCGCCCGATAGTGAGTCTGATCATCTCTTCATAGGCTATTGATAGGTAGTATTGTAGCGGCTGTGGTTTGATATTTATTGAGCAATAGACACAAGGGTATCCTACCTCGTTACATCTTTGTTTCGTAGTTTTCTGTGGGTATTGGTATTTGGTATTACCTTAGTGTTATTAGACAGTATAATATTCGTGATTGATCGGTTTAAACTGTTAAGTTATCACATCATAAATCATAAATTAGACATATCAAAGATCAGACTCATACATATGATGACAAGCACATCCGATAGTTGCAAAGAAGCATCAAAATTAGACGATGTATGTGAGGTGAACGATAAGTTAAAGAATATGAGTACGGCCGATAAGGAAGATGTATCGATATGTGCAAATTGTGGTAAGGAGGGTAATAGTGATAATATGAATACGTGCAACAAATGCAAACAAGTGAAATACTGCAACGCTGTATGTAAAAAGGTACACAAAAAGAAGCACAAGATAGATTGTGAGGAACATGTTAGACTTGCGACCGAGAAACACAACGAAGAACTTAGAATTGCAGCTGAGCTGCATGACAAAGAACTATTCAAACAACCACCGCCACTATATGGAGATTGTCCAATTTGTTTCCTTTGCCTACCTACACTACAAACGGGGAGTAGATATAAGTTATGTTGTGGAAAAACTATATGCTGTGGGTGTGCTCATGCTCCTGTTTATGATAACCAAGGGAATAAAGTTGCTAAGAAAACGTGTCCTTTCTGTAGAGTTCCACCACCTTCAACAGACGAGGAGTTGAATGATAGACGGGAAAAAAGAATAGAGGCTGAAGACCCTATTGCAATCTACAATCTAGGATGTTTCTATCGGATTGGGAAAAACGGGTATCCACAAGATTATAATAAGGCATTAGAACTATTCCACCGGTCAACTGAAATGGATTATTCTGAAGCTTATACCAGTATTGGAAATGCATATAATAATGGAGAAGGGGTTGAAGTGGACAAAAAGAAGGCTATACATTACTGGGGGCTAGCCGCTATGGGGGGAGATGAAATGGCAAGGCACAATCTAGGTATTACAGAGAAGCAAGCAGGCAATTATGACAGGGCATTGAAACACCTAATGATATCAGTAAGGGGTGGATATAATGAGTCTTTGGACTCGATCAAAAAGATGTTCTCAAAAGGACATGCAACAAAAGATGATTACACAAAAGCATTACAAATATATCAAGTATACTTGAGTGAGATAAAAAGTGCTCAGAGGGATGAAGCTGCTGCAGCCCATGATTGCTATAAGTATTATTAGTTTAAAATCCGGATGCTTGTCGTACTCGTACTCTATGTAAATTTACTTAAACTACTTGATAACAGGAGGAGGAGGCGTCATGACAAAGAAGGCATCTCCACTAACACTACCCTTAACCTTTCTTGGTTCTAAAACTTGTATACTACCACCATCTTCTTTTTTATCTCTGCTACCGCCATATCTCTTTGATACATGACTATCTAACCAATCATAATCAATCTGTAATGAACATTCCTCTTCTACCTCACGTATAACACCCTGTAGTGTAGTCTCGCCCAAGTGTCGTTTACCTCCCGGCAGATCTAATTCTATGGCATTTGGACTATCGATATATCCCATTACCATTATGTACTTGACGCTGTTCGAAGAAGACTTTTGTTGTTTATCATCTTGTAGTAGCCATAGCAAGGATGTTAAATGATGTCCCATCTTGATTTGTACTGATGACGTCGACTCATTGGTCATCTCGGAAGACAAACAATCAACTCCGCCATCATTCCTAATTTGCATTAGTATATCTTTAGTAACCATCTCATTCTTTGATCGAGTCTTACCCGCCGACAATAAACTATACAACGATGATAACTTTATTGCACATATAAAGTGTGCATGATCAGCATGTAGTTTCTCTCCATTACTTTGTTTCATCAATGTAGATTTTCGAGCAGATGTAATAGTCGATTGTAATTCATTGATTGAGTTGGATATAATTGCTACAAATCCATTCCGTTGATGTGTTGTTAATAGACATATTGCACAGTTGACTTTAAATGGTGGTATCTTCTTCTTGTTGGTAGATGCTACTTTGTCAGTAGTAGTGGCAGTTGATGTATTGCCAAAGATTTCTAAAGCTAACTTTTGTTCACATTCTATGCCATCTTTTTGAAATGATTGTAGATTTGTATTGGTACAACTATATATTGATGGATTGGCTCCTTTGGTATCTGGCAATACTATCAAGTTGTCAAATGGGGTCTTGTTATCATTGTTGCTGGTTGATGTTATATCCAATTGACTTAGTTGATGTGTTATATTCCCCTCGATATCAAATTGTATAATTTGATCATTTGAGTATTCTCTGATATTGTCGCTTGTCGTTGTTGCAGTCTCATTATTAGCTTTGACTTTATTCTGTGTATTTTTATAACGTTGTCGTAACTTAACAACCTTGGGACATGAACATTGTGGTGCATGGACTTTATACTTGGCAGCTCGACATAATTTGTTATGAAAGATTGATTGAAAGTTTGTTGTTTCAATGTTGATTGGGTTTTGTCTATTTGTATGTTGGCTTGGTATACCTCTTGTACTGTGATGACCACGTCCTGATGCTTTATGCTGTTGTGTACGTCTAGTATATTGGTTAGTATCTGCACCTTTGTTGCTATTATTCATATCACTACTCGAAGTAGTTGAGCTCATGTGTTGTTGTTGTCTACCTCTCCCTCCTCTACCACTCCTTCCTCGAGCCGCTCGTCCTCTACCCTGCATTATGGTGTTGTGCACTATATAAGCTGCTCTAAACCTACGAGTTGCTGTCCGTAACATGAGATATCACTCATCTGATATCATAAACTCTCTTGTGCCTTCATTATTCATTTATTGATTGAGTCGTCACGTTTGGTACGGTCTCAGTCTGTCTCAGTATTGTACGGCATGTGACTATCCTAAATCCTATCAATCGTCGTCCGAATGGATATCTATCATATCGAATAAGATGGTGGTTATGTATCGATCGAGAGTACAGTTTATAGATCTCGCATATTGTAGCAGCTCTTGATTTCGATTGGCGTGCAGTCTGACAAATCTATTCATCTATTCAATTAGTGGTGGTTAGGTCACGCGACATAATGAGCGATTTTGAATTGATGGTTGAAATTGAAAAGTTTAGTGTCGATACGTTGCAGATATAGCAGTTCGTATACCGTCCATCATTGAGTTTGATCGTCTTTTCATAGTGTATTGATTGATAATATTACAGCTGCTGTGGTGGTTTATTATATTGTAGGTTATTTGTATTATTAGATAGTATATGATTGATTGGTTCAACAAACTGTTAAGATATCACAACATAAAGTAAAACTATCAAAGATCAGACTCTAACACATGATGACGAGCACATCCGATAATTGCAAAGACTGTGGTGATGGTGTATGTGACGCGAACAATATGTTACAGTTAATGAGCACAGCCGATAATAATGTATCGATATGTGCAGTCAACTGTGATAAAGAGTGTGACGATATTACAGATGAACAAGATATAATATTATCGGTATGTGCCAATTGTGGTAAAGAAGGTGCCAATAACACATGCAACAAATGCAATCAAGTGAAATATTGCAATGCTGTATGTAAAAAGGTACATAAAAAGAAGCATAAGAAAGATTGTGAAGAATATGTTAGACTTGCAAAAGAAAATCATAACGACGTGATTAGACGGGCTGCTGAGAAACATGATGAAAAGCTATTCAAACAGCCATCACATTACGAAGATTGTCCAATTTGTTTCGTAAAGATACCATCCCTTGAAACGGGACGTAGATATAAGACGTGTTGTGGAAAGATGATATGCACTGGATGTGTTTATTCTCCTGTCTATGATAACCAAGGGAATGTTGTTGCCGATAAAACATGTGCCTTTTGTAGAACTCCAAAACCAGATTCAATGGAGGAGATAAATGAGAGGGAGAAGAAAAGAATGGAGCTTAACGATCCCATTGCGATGCACAATCTAGGTAATTATTATAGAGATGGGAGAAATGGTTTACCACAAGAATATACAAAGGCATTAGAATATTGGCATCGAGCAGGAGAACTAGGTTATGCCAAAGCATATTGCAATATTGGCAATGCATATCATCGTGGTGAAGGGATAGAAGTCGATAGGAAGAAGGCTACATATTATTATGAGCTAGCAGCTATTGCGGGGTGTGTACAGGCAAGGTACAATCTAGGACTTGAGGAGGAGAGAGTTGGCAATTATGATAGAGCATTGAAACACTATACGATTGCAGTAAGAGATGGATTTAACGATTCTTTGAAAAAGATAAAACAATTATACAGACTTGGACATGTAACAAAAGAAGAGTACACAAAAGTATTGCAATCATATCAAACTTATTTGGGAGAGATTAAGAGTACTCAGAGGGACAAGGCTGCTGCTGCACGAGGGGAGTTTTATCGCTATTACTAATACCATTTATCTAAAGTAAACTCATACAAGTCACATCTTTTACTCTTTTACACAATACATAGATCTTATCACTTATAAAACAGTCATAAGTACCCTAATGTAAAGTTACTTATGATAATAGACACAACTTGTACTTGATATCAGGAGGAGGTGACATGCTTTTTCGTTTCAGCTAGACTATTGTGTGGGTTTCATTTTCTGTACCCACTATTCTGTGATGGTAACCGCATGAAACAAATGTCCATTCCTCTTCTGGTGGCCGTTTGAACAGCTTTTCATCGGGTAACTTAGCGGCACGATCAGCAGCAAGCTTGATATGCTCCTCACAATCTTTCTTATGCTTTCTAATTCTAATAATAACGATAATCATCTCGTGCAGCAGCAGCTTCATCCCGCTGATCACTCTTAATCTCCCCTAAGTATTTTTGGTATGATCGCAATGCCTCCATATAATCATCTTTTGTTGCATATCCATCTGTGTACATCTCTTGGATGACTTCCACAGATTCGGCATCTCCACTCCTTACTGCAATCATATAATGTTTTAATGCGCTATCCATATTGCCTGCATATAACTCATTGTTGCCTAGATTGTACCTAGATTGTACACTTCCTCCCATTGCTGCTAGTTCCCAATAATGTTTGGCCTTCTTCTCATCAACTTTTACACCTTGGCCATTATCATAAGCATAACCAATACTGCTATATGCCGCAGTAAACTCAAGATCTGCTGCCCGATGATATACTTCCAATGCCTTGGTGTAATCTTGTGAATAACCGCATGTCCCATCTCGATAATCAATTGCTAGATTGTATATTGCATTAGGATCATTAGCCTCCACCCGTTCTTTCATTCTTTTGATTGCTTCCTTTTCAGAAGAAGGCTTTGGAGTTCTGCAAAAAGGACACTTTTGATTATCAACTTTATTGCCTTGGTTATCAAATAGAGGAGCATGTGCACATCCATTACATATGACTTTTCCGCAACATGTCTGATATCTATACCCTGTTTGAAGTGTAGGTAATTCGGGCAATCATCCTTCGGTGGTGACTGCTTAAATAACTTTTCATCGTGTAGCTCAGCTGCAATTCTAAGTTCTTCTTCATGTTTCTCAGCAGCAAGTTTAACATGCTCCTCGCAATCTTTCTTATGCTTCTTTTTGTGTTTCTTTTTGCAAGTGGCATTGCAGTACTTGACCACCTTACATTTGTTGCATATGTTGTTTACATCATCGCCCTCTTTCCCACAATTAGCACATACATTAACTTTATCATCGGCGTCTCTAGTGCTCATATTTTGTAACATATCGTTCATCTCACATACACTATCATTACTTTTTGATAAACCATCTTTGCAATTATCGGATGTGCTCATGATGGAAAAACTTCTATATCAGTGCTTGCGGCTTGCATACAAGCCTCTTCACTATTTTTGGCATATATAATCTATCGAGGCCTGAGTAATATACTCTATAATAAGGCGACGTCCAAAAACGTTTAAATAGTGTTTGAACAATAGTAACCACAAGATTGCTAACAATATTAAAATCAGACACAGCGTAGCTGGCGTCTCTTCCCAAACATTAATTGTCTGTGTGTGCGCATTTTATTCTTGCAACGGGGATACCAATGTGGGATAGCAATCCCAGAAAATGAGAACACCGATGTCAAATTCGGATATATTAGCTGTACATAAGCTGATTAGCTGTACGCTCGCTGTGTCTGCACAATAAAAAGCTAGTTAAATATCAAAATGTACCGATACGGTATTATTTCACACTTATTATGATACAAAACGTACGTAGTACGATATTTATACTCTCATAATTCAACATGCAACAAATTATCTATCAGCAAATTATGTGTGGAGAAGACGACGACGGCCACCGTACCTAGGACTCCTTGCTGC
>Ga0214481_101156_pt1 | contig 11299 bp, 12 predicted proteins | sample M1_20Mar14CPVII9_4_FD_165057 | JGI IMG/M metagenome (GOLD analysis project Ga0214481, IMG submission 165057) | Marine eukaryotic communities from Monterey Bay, California, United States - M1_20Mar14CPVII9sort6BwellG10 | ecosystem: Environmental > Aquatic > Marine > Unclassified | place: USA...
AGGGAAAGGAAAGCTAAGAAGGCGGAGAACAAAAGAGCAAGTATAGATGGAGTTTGGAGAAATTTGTTATCGGGTGAAAAACAGAATGTTGGTATGAGTATTGAATGTAATCATGGGTGTAGTTATCCGATCGAATCATTATCAAAACATCACCCTGTTTCCAATTTCATGGATGATCTATTCATTCAATGGTTTGAGGGAATAGATAATTATTACAACAAGGGCGGTTCAATGTTTAGAGATGTTTTGCAAATACTCTCTGACGTTTCTCCAGCACATACTCAACTATTGAGTAGTGATAGTTATCGGGAAATTGCAATCAAAATCATGACAATTATTGGTTCGAATATGGTAATTGCTGACGCTCTCGTGAAGAATATTGTTACAGGGCCATACTTGGATATTGCTAGGGTAATCGTGGTACTTGAGCAGTATGGTGGCACTGGTAAAATTATCAATACAATCAACAATCCTTCTGCGACAATAAAGATGAGGAATCTTGATATGCGTAGCAGCAGCAAGTTGAGAGATGGATTGAAGTTCTTTTCCAAACGAGTATCATGTGACTGCATAAAGAAGTTACACTTAGATGCAAGGAAGAGTGTTCCAAAGATGGGTAATTGTGTCGGTTGTGAGAAAGAAGTAGAACGTGAGAAACTATCAGTATGTAGCAGGTGCATGGTAACTCAGTACTGCTCAAGGAAATGCCAGGTTACAGATCGATTAAATCACGAAAAGTATTGCAACTCCTTTGTCCTCCAACAGAAATATTCTGAGCTCGTATCAATGGCCGATGGGGACGAATTCAAGCTCAATTTGCTAGAATCTATAATGTCATGATTGTAGAAGGAAGAAACGGAGGAACACATGCATATTGTAAGGGTACGTACGCCTTTGACTTGAACATTCATATTCATAAAAATAAAGTCATATTATAGAAGGAAAGTTTCATTGATATCTTAAAGTATAGTTTGCATCCGATTCTTTCTGATATGCTGACTTTTCTAATGAACACAAACCACTAGCAAAGATATACAACTTATATCTCCTCCAAAATTTATGTAGACTGTAGAACACCTCATTACATAATAAACACAAATTATCCCACTCCGAATAGAAATCTCATCTTCTTCTTGCTATCCCAAAAGTTTTGCCCCAAAACACAGCATGAACATTCACAATTGCCATTTGAATCTTTCTGAAATATGGTGTTAGTCCTCGGGTCGGCTGGATGTACTCGCTCTGTGCACCTCTTACTGTCAAATTCAGCCTTCTTCCCAATTTCCATATCATCAACTACTACGAAGTTATCATTATCATCGAACATGGCGGCAACATCTGGATGGTGACCAGTGTAATTTTTATACTTATCTGCCTCTTCCTTGGTACGACGATGATATGTATCAGCACCCTCACTTGTGAACATTTTATATGCTGGCATTTGACACGGACAGTTAGGATTGGGGTGGCACAGTAATTGCTGACATGTAAACAAAATCTCGGGCAATGTCATTTCTGGTGTCCATCCCCTTTCTTCGTTTATTGTACTAACAGATATAGTTCCAGAAGGATAAACATTTACATGAAAGAAGCCCTTAGGGAATTTGCACTTTGGTGGCTTGTCTACTCCTCTATTGCTGTATATCAGTCTCATTGGTATTCTAGCTCCTTCCCAAGCAGAACCTTGTGGGCCTGGAATGTAACATAGGAGACCGTGTTCATACCTTCCACCCACGCTGTATACCGAGAAATCTGATAGAGCATCTGGTTTATTCTCAATCCAGTTACGGCAATCATGAATGTACCGTGACTTTACAAGCGTGTGCTTTTCCAACAACTTAATCTTTCCTTCACATTCTGATTTTACTTTTGCAATCTTAGTATCACATTTCTGTTCCATACGTTTCATCTTTCTATCATAATCATTCTGCATCAAAGTAATCTTTTCATCATGATCTTTTTGCATTAATGCCATGTGTGTAATTAAACCAGCTCCACCACTAAGGTGACTTTCCATATCCTTTCGAAGACATGTATGTTCACATCCGACGATGCTACATGTAGCTGTTTTAAAACCACACTCATGATCTTCATGACGTTTGAGATCTTTTAATGGTCCCTTCCAATTGCAACAATTTGTATCATCATCGCGTTTCCTCTTCTTATTACTACCATCATTATTATCATCTGATGGTGCACCGTCTTTATTTTGACATATAACTTGCAACTCATCGACCGTATCCCTTGCAAAATAGTTTGGGGTATAACCCGATACCTCAATACGACAATGTGGACATGCATTACTACTTTCTAAACTTGTTTTAATACAATTATAGCAGAAGGTATGTCCACATTCTTTCATTGAACATGCGTCTTGCAAAACATCTGTACAAATTGCACAAAGCCAGTTTTCTGAAGGGGTGGGCGAGAATATACTTGTAGGATGGCCCATATCGACAAAGATGATTTGTTATAAATAGTAGAATTGTCGTCGAATCCAATATACTTTGTTGCAATTAGTACTATCAACAAAAAGCACGCACAGCACCACCACACTATGTAGACTCTACATAGGCACTTACGATACTGACGTTAGACTGTATTGAGCATGGTGGTATCCTTTTATGAGAGTACCTATGTGATAGATAGACTTGATTCAGACTCCAAAATCTATTCGTATGGCAATTAATCACCTGCCTAACAATACAATATAACATATGCGGATCAATTCCGTTGCCCACTATTCGATTCTATAATTTACTAGTTTATCTGTAATTATAATTATAATGGCTGATTCAATCTCATACTCGTTTGTGAGCAAGAAAGATTGTTTTGCCAATAAGAAGTTGGAATTATTGCAACAAAACATGAGAACACTACTACAACACCCCCAGCCGTATCATTCAAAGTTTCAAAGGTAGTATGACAGCTAACAATAAGTTCTATTGGAGCTTTGGCGAAAAGCCACCGTTTAACTTTAACAAGTGTTATCCACTGGATGAAAAAACTTCTACATTAGTTGATAATAAAGATACACCGATAGGAAATGATTATATGTCTCCAGTAGTTTGGGGTATTGCAGAGGTCACATCGACTACTATTGAGGGTGTAGAAGTTGGTGCACAATACCTTGGTCTTCTGCCTATTGGAGATTCAGTATCATTTGCAAAAGCAAGTTTGAAAGATGGTAGTATCGTTATCGATCGGCCTGCTACTTTTGCCGCATATAATAGTTTCAATAAGATTGAATCAGATACAGCAATGTCTACGAGTTGCGAATACAGTGACTTGGCGTTAGTATGCTTCCCTGGTATTGTTACTGGTCATGGACTGTATTTCAGAATGCTAGAACAGAATTGCTACGGTGCTAATGCAATTGTTATCACATCAGCAAGTAGTAAAGTTGCTCTAGCTATGGCTTTTTATATGAAAAATGACCCGAATAAAAAGTTTGAGAATATACAAATCATCGGATATACTTCCAATAACAATATGCAATTCTGTAAACAGACGGGTCTATATGATAGTTTATTTTGTTATGATGATATCCTACCCCCAGGAAAGAAGTATGTTGTTGTTGATATTGCCGGAAGAGCTGACATATACACACGAAATATGAACAAAAAAGGTGTGGATATTATCAAACTTTTGGTTGTTGGCAACGCGTCTGGGATTGAGGATAAGAAGAGTACATTCTCGGCCTTTACTATTATGCAAAGATGAAGATGATAATGGGCATGATGGGCATTCCACCCCGGCTACATTTTTGGATGCCTAGACCAACTCAGGAGTTATATTTGATATGGGAAGATATGGCCGCTATGGAAAAGAAATGGGGCAAGGACAAGGTAAAAGATGTACAAAGGGAGAGTAGTTTCACCTTTTTGTAAGGCTGCAAAGGAATGGATGAGTATCCGAGAGGCCAAGACTGAAGAGGAAATTGGAAAGGCATTTGTAGATATATTGGAGGGATCAGTGCCACCTTCTGAAATTATTGCTCTTAATATTGGTCAAGCTGTGAGTCATCGGAAGTAAACTTTGAACATATGATATGCTCATGATGTATGAAGACATAGAGAAGTCAGCTATTGTAAGTAATACTAATTGCACTTAATGAACCACTCTAACGACATACAAATACCAGCTATCAGTAACACCTATACTGCAATACACGACGTGAAGGTAGAGGGGCATGCGGATTGCATCCACTTTTCAGACAGAGATACCGCTCTGTGACACCATAATTCCTCATTGAATTTTGACGCCATTTTTTTGTTGAGCACCATTGATTTTGTTGATTTATCCTCCTCAAATTGAATAGGAACTGAGATCAATTGCAATTGCAACGATATTACGATCAGATATCAAAGGTGAGTAGTATATGCTGCCATAATTTTATAAACAACAACTTGAAACATAATACTAAACCATTGACAACACCAACAAACAACTATACAATAACAACATGACAGCAGCAACAGCCAAAATGCCACAAGCAGACACACTAGCTCCATCCACATCATCCCAAGAGTTGCACGATAATCGATGGCGGCCAGTTAACTCCTTAAAGAACTCTCGTCTGACCATCCAAATACATTGTACTGATACTAACAAACGTTTTAATATACCCGAGCAACCAATCCAGTCAGCAGGTAAGTAGAGAGTATACTATATGCGGCAGCGCTGTCTTATCATAATAAATATATTGTTCACATGATATTGTACACATGAAAACTCATATCAAATATTCCATTCTTTCTCTCATTACGATATTGCAATATTGCAAATATCATATACAGGTAATCTACAAAACTATTTCGACGAGGCAGCACCCGACGATGGACATATACTAGGCTCAACAACACTACAAGAATTAATGAACCGTGTTAAAAAGAATATACCATCACTATACCTAATGAAACAAGTTGGCGGTGCATCATTAACATGTGGAAATCACAACGTCCACCAGGATGAGTGGGATACAACCATGGTCTGTGAATTGGTCTGTGAGGATAAACAAAAGACATTGAAGGGGACTATTCCTCGTGTTAAATTGGATGATGGACGGGAGGCTGTGGTGGTTACTATTGGGGCTCCTAATCCTACCTTGAATGTTCAACGGAGTGTCGTTGATCGTTGTTTATCAAAGGGGGATGTTTATGGTTAATATTCTATATAAATCATATATAGAGTCTTCTTGAAGAGGAATCTTTGTATTGGGGGAAAGAGGGGTAGAGTTGGGAGGATATGAGTTAGACCGGAGGAGCTACTTAAAGGGAATGATAGAGAAGTGGCTTACTCCTTGTAATACTGAAGGGGAATAATTATACTTATGTGTGGGTGATGTGATTTTTAGAGGCTATTGATATTTTAGATGCTAAAGCTATGCGGCTTAAATACTAACTATAGATTGCTAAGAAGTTAGAAAGTGTTATCACTATTGGAAGTGTATATAGCTACCGCCATCTAGCTAGGCCTGGGGAACTATCTAATGATGACTGATATTATGTATTTCCACTTATTTGATGAGATTTAGTTACATTATCATTTTTTTGTAAATCTAGTTCTCCATGTCAATAGTACCGAGCTTCTCCTTTAGCTCTTCAATCTCCTTAGCTTGTTCTCGTATCTTAACAACCTTTATGCAACCCCAACATCCTCTATCAGAAGGAACACAATCTGAGCATAAGACATCTCGACAACAACGGCACTGATCTACATTGTACTCTCCGCCATTGTAGCATCCTCGGCAATTGGCTTTGTCTCTACAATTAGAACACCAAAGAACATTGTCACAGTCCATACAGCTCGCTCTACCACAAGAGTCGCATATAGGTATGCAAACGTCCTTACAAAAAGCAGTTCCACATTCGTCACATGCCTTATTGCACCCTCTGCATACACCTTCACTACATTCCTCACACTCTCCCACTTTAACACAGTCCGAACAGTAGTATTTGGAGCAACTATCGCAAAATCTTAGCTTTTCACTCCATTCACCATCAGTACAACCTCTGCATATTGGCTTTAGACAATCATAGCATACATTGTATTGATAATGGTTATCCATCCAAGGGTGAACATTGCCAACATTGCCGAGTGAAGTGGAAAGTATATTGGAATTGGAACAGTTAGCACAGCTCAATCTCTCTCGTTCAAATCTTTCATTATACCTCCTTCTAAATTCCTCTAACAATGAAGCCCATTCATTACCAGCACGCCAATTCCACATACATGGAAACACAGTATATCTCAATGCAAATCCATCAGACGCAATTATACTTTCAACTAGCGGAAGAACAACTTCGGGTGACATCAAATCTCTCTGTTGATTTCGTATTGCATGACCATCTGCATCATAATGTACTTTACCAGGACGCTCATGTTTTCCAACAAGGCTCAAATCTAAGAGTTCTAGTACATTCGACCCTTGCAAAGGTGACAGTCCGTGCCCGATGATGTTGATACAATTAGTAAGCTTTAACTTTTTTAGTGTTTGTTTTGCATTTATGCTCGTCAGTACTGCATGAAGATCATCATCTTTTAACTTGTACGCTAAACTCTTCTCAATATCTACAAAGTCTAGTATATCCCAATCAGATGCTGCTATGATAGCTTTACTATTGTTGCTGATAGTATCTTCCCATCAACTTTTTTCCAAGATGAAGAAGGAGCAGAGAGTGCTGCTGCAAATACCGCCCTCGAGGGCTTGGATAAATACGTCGATACCTCAACTAGGAAACCAATGGGTAAATCATTGATATGTAGACTATCTCCGTCAATTTTAGGACGCTTATTGCCGTCGATAGTCGCCATCTAACTGTAGGAAGACCATGGGAATGGGGAATGAGAGTAAAAAAGACGGGCGAGCGAGTGGAGGTAGAGTAGAAAGGATACCGTATCGAAGAATAAAATCCGTCGAAGTCGAGGTCATGTCAATCATATTTATAATATACTGTGTGTGATTGGTAGAGGACTTGAATGCACCGAAGAATTGCTTCTTTCTTGTACTTACGCAACATACAAACTCAATATCTTTTCTGTCAAAAGTCTTTGTACAAATCCCCTATTGCAACAACTACCTTTATGTCATCGTCCAGTAAAATATCCGCCTCTAAAAAACGAAAGAGAAAACAACAATCATCGGATGATGAACAAGATTGGTTTCATCCATTCACTAACAACGATCCCATCTATGTAAAGTATATGTCAACTGAGTGGGGATTCGAGAAGAACACCGACAATGAGTTGTTTGAAAAGCTATCATTAGAAGGAGCACAATCAGGTTTATCTTGGAGGACAATCTTACACAAACGTGAGGCATAAGATTAGCATTCCACAAGTTTGATATTGATAAGGTATCGACCATGAGTGATGATGATATTGAAAGTTTACTAACGAGTACATCCGATGACGATGATAAGACAAAGTTGGTAGTACGGCATCGCGGTAAGTTGCAATCGGTAGTAAATAATGCAACTATTATACAACAACTTAAAGCAAATAGTACAATATCATCTTTCAAAGACTACCTATGGTCATTTGTTGATGACAAACCAATATTAAACCATTGGGAATCGTTCAACGATTTACCGAGTAAGACGGAAGAGAGTGAACGTATGAGTAAGGCATTAAAGAAGCTTGGGTTTAAATTCGTTGGTCCGACGACATGTTATTCTTTAATGCAAAGCTGTGGATTTGTTATTGATCACCTTAAGGGATCTAAACATTGGTTAGAGGCAGAGGAGAGATTGAAGATGCGAGAAGGTGGTTATCAGATACGAAAGCCCTAATATCGAAGGAAGTTGTTGATGTAGATGTAATAAGAGCTGTATAAATTAGATGTAATGTAATTTGTACACTTCTATCTATTTCTCTGGAAATGTTACCCGTAACACTTTTTTACAGGGTGCAAGTACCGTGGGCTACATAGGAATCTGTAGCGACCATCAACTCCCCTCTAAGATATCCAGTTTTGTACCCGTATATCCCCTAATTGTACCCTTTCTGGCTGAGTTTTAGATGAGCCCGGTAACATTCTCTGCCTACAACTCTGTAAAGAAATGTTACCAGATCAGCCTCGTGACGCTAACAATCTACTAAGAAAAGTTATTCTTGGTAACATTTCAACCGTTTCTTCACGGTTCCCAAAGCTTTAGCCCACTCATTTCGTGTTGACTTTAACTGCTCATTACGAGGCCGCCGGAGGCTGCCGAGAGCTAATATATCATCGTATCGTCAAATATTATATATAAAGAGAAGATATCTATACTCTTTTGCCGTAATAGAACAAGGATACCTCTATTCTATGCAAGTCTAGATAGAGTGCATATTCTACCACTTTCACTTTGTATCGCTTCTACATACGTATGCTATGCTTATCTATGGTATAAATTCATAGTTTTAGTATCTAATAATATGCAGAAACTATTTTATTGCGATGTGCATTGTTTTGAAGTATGTTATGTGATGATTTCATGCATTTTGCATATGCTGTTGTGTGTATCATCCTAGCATATTACAATCCAATACCCACTGTGTTGGAATAATGCGATATCCCGTCTACTTCTAGTACCTCAATAATGCCCCTCCAAATGCTCCCACACCATTTGTTTGGTAGGATGATACAATATAACATCTTGTGCATATCATGTGTACATTTTGTACTATCAACCCAACATCGTGTCCAAACTATCCCTATACGGCCGAATCATACTAGATATGTGATATCATTCGATCAATGTACCCATAGTTGATTGTTCCATATCATATGTTGGCTTCTCTCTCCGTATTGCCCCGTGTAGAGATGTTTCTCTGCCACAACAAATTTGCGATTAATGAGTGAGGTAGCGCATGTCATCGTTATAGACTCATCTCGAGCATGGGAGGTATATAAACACCATCCGGCGCTTCAGTGATACATAATAATTAAGGGGTATCGCTTAGGTATGTATCAGATGGCTCATATGCCTTCACAAATAGAGCCGACTGATCAGTGCATCATCGTCTCTCTCTTTTCTGATGGGCTGATGTAAGCGTAGATATCGTAGCAACTAGGGTAGTTGGTAGTATAAATCTCTTTGTATATCATAGCTGACTGTATAGCTATAACGTGTCTGCGGTAGTTTATTATTAACTAATGTAGTTATGGAGTAGCGGCTGCCTAAATGTAGTACATTGCTTTGTCATGGTTAAAATGAAAAGACTTTGAATTTTTGAGATGAGCTCTAGTCTGTTTGTACTGTACGGTCCGTACTGTACGTAACATTATGTAGCTACATGAAGCACGAGAATGTTTCTAATTCTCATGAGCATATCATTATAATAGACTTTATAGGAATGAAACTATACTTCTGAATAAATCTTCACTTGTATTCATAATGAAACTCTCTACCCTTTCCCCATCTCCTTCATCAGATTGCAATGACATTCTACTCTGTTGTACAAGAGCACGGAGACATATAAGGTGACCAATAGTCTCCCAATTCATACCTATTGATATTCCCCCCAAATGTTTAACAGCAACTTTGCCAAATCCAACAAAGGCGATGATTCTACTCCGACTCTGACTCCGACCTGTTGATGGTGGTCTAATTGTTGGTGATAGGTTGATTGATACAGCTTTTCCTTCTCCAAAATAAGCAGTTCGACGATTTGTAACAAGTGTAATTCGTTCAACATATCTGTTTTTCATAATTGGGCAAGTAAACTGGCTCAATCTTGTAAATATTTCAATCAAATACTCCCCATCCTCCAAGGCAAAGTCAGAATCCTGAGTATACCCAGAGTGCATTGGATGAGGACTTAGCGTGCTAAACCCATGTGATGGTGCGATACTCATCTTCGTCCTGCCATTTGAAAATGTTGATTTGTATGTTGCCTGAATAGCATGACATATTTGGTGAGTCGCTTTTTCAGTAGTGTGGGTGACTCTTACTTTGCAAATCTCCACTTTAGTACATCCCTTTTTATTGCATAGATGCATGTAGAAATCTAAATCATTGAACTGTGATCCCCAGTACTATAGCCATGATTCTCACCAATATGGCTTCATTGAGTAGATCTTTTATATTAGTTGCAATAGAGGAATTAACACATTTTGGAGGTGAAAATAAGTGACGTTCGTTATCAAAGTGAAGGATCATCTGTCCACTGTAATCATTAGTACTAGGCCCAGTATACCGACGGTGCCGGGAGAGATGCTCGATGAATCTGGTGATCATCATGCTCATTGCAAATCTCAATTCACAATATGTGCATATGATGTGTGCAAAGTCAGTAGATTCAGTTGGGAGAATGATGGTCGCCGATCAACAACTAAGATACCTCAGGTATATCATTCGTCAATAATCTAGGTTTACGATATGTGCTAGGTAGTGAAACGCCTGTCCGTGTATTCAAAACATTAATCTTACTAATACATAACTGACATAATTCACTTGCGGAGCTGAACTGTGGCTCAGCTCAACTCCAATATTCGTTGGGGGCATCTGCTTATCTTCCACTCTCAAGCACTAATCTAAACGATACAAGATGTCACCAAGCTCAAGACTGTTCACCAACTAAACACCAGAGTACCTGACTATTGAGATGATCACGGACGAGTCCCTTAGAAGTCCTCCGTTACTTGTGTAAAACGTTCTCACTGGTGCTCGCCGAGCAAGTACAAAGCCACATACTTGCCCATTGAGCCCCAGTTCCGTGACACTCACTCTCCAAGGTAACTGGCCTGAATAGTCGCTGAACTGATCTTGATCTAGCTCCAAAAGGTATCCCTTCAATTAATATACCAACTCACATAAATAACCTGTATCAAACAAAGTGAAACAAATTAAAAGGGGTGGGTTAAGTGGCCATGAGCAAACATGGGGGTGTTGGGAAACTTTGTGACGGATAACTGTAATAACCTCTGACGCTGTGTACAGGCAACCTCTGGACGTGATTGACGGTGTATCCCTCTGTCTTCTCCAAAGAGCTTAATCTACTTCTATTGTTGATATGGAAGTGGGTTTAATGCTCTCTCTTCTCTACATGCTTTCTAATTCTAAGGGTGTTTACACGTAGATGTGGAACGTGCTTCGAGTCTCTGACGCACGTTACCATCTCTCCACACGGGTGGGCGTCTCACCTCTAGCACAGTATCTCAACCATTTGTGGCCTTAAGGGCCCATGTAGGTTTACGATATGTGCTAGGTAGTGAAACGCCTGTCCGTGTATTCAAAACATTAATCTTACTAATACATAACTGACATAATTCACTTGCGGAGCTGAACTGTGGCTCAGCTCAACTCCAATATTC
>Ga0214481_101157_pt1 | contig 11289 bp, 6 predicted proteins | sample M1_20Mar14CPVII9_4_FD_165057 | JGI IMG/M metagenome (GOLD analysis project Ga0214481, IMG submission 165057) | Marine eukaryotic communities from Monterey Bay, California, United States - M1_20Mar14CPVII9sort6BwellG10 | ecosystem: Environmental > Aquatic > Marine > Unclassified | place: USA...
CACAAAGTGGATCACACAATGTACTATCACCATCATCATTACCCTCACTCTTCTTCCTTCTCATATAATTACTTAATATATTACCCATACATGACAAGTCACCTGTATATTTATAACTACCCTCATCTTCCTGTGGATCGGCATCTAAATCAGATACATTATCATCATTTAAATCTATTACAAGTTCTTGGCCGACTAATGCTTCTAATCCAGTCTTCTTCTTCATGGAACGGACCAAGTCTTCCCAATTCATACCGGATGGGTTGGTTAGGAAGGCGTTTAATGCTACCTTATCTTTCTCGGGGTTGATTTCATTACCAAACTTGTCTAATTTTATTTCTTCAGCTGGTTGTTGTTGGACATTATTTGATGATGGTGGCGGCGGTGTTTGTTCTGTAATAATCTCAGAAGATCCTTGACATACCGCCCCATCAGTTGGTTGACGTTCATTCGGACTTGAAATGTCACTACCCTTCTTTATTATCAATGGAGCAGCCCGTGGTGGTAAATTAGTACTTGCCATATTTGCATTATTATTTGAAATATACAAAGCATTCTCCCTCTGTTCAACATCCAATTTATTCTTCAACTTATTTAATATATGTATCATTTCAATCGAGACATGATTTGTATTTGAATCGTCTATTAATACTTTGCAACGTAGTGTTGGATGACTTGTTGATTGACAAATATCACATTTCAATTGATTTTGTTCGGATGATGATATGTTTAACGATTGGACTGTTGACTGATCTGATAAGAGGAGGGACATTACCTCATTTTGTAAGGATGTAAATTCCCCGTGGATTGTATTGCATGCTTGCAGCTTTTCAGTTAGGCCTGTTGATGGAGAAGATAATAAGGTGTTGTTGTTCCCCACCGGTTGTGTGTCACCGCCGGGTATTATATCCTGAGACGAGGGTTCACCCTCACTTAAGGCCGAGGGTATTATATCTAAACTACTCTTCCCCTTATTTAAGTCTGAGGGTATCACATCCAAATCCGGCGGCACCGGCGGAGTCTGCTCTTCTTCTTCTATATGATGTTCTTCTTCTTCACCATCTTCTGCATCAGTGGCAATACTACCAATATCACTCGTAGCCACACTACTACTAGTTGACTCATTACTCTGTATCGGACTTTCAGGAATTTTGAATTTACTCAATATACCACCAGAAGTTTCATCAAATTCTCTTGCCAAATCCCCCTTCTTCTTTCTATTAGTACCCTCTTTATCACGTGACTTTTTCTTACGTGCCAAATCTCTTCGTCGGCCATGTGTACGTGGATAATGACTACCAGATGCAGTAGTAGATGCCGTGGTAGTTTCATATGGTGAATCTGATTCACCATATCGTTGCTCGGTATGGGAATATAAATTGGATTTATAACTATCATTTGATATAATACTTTTGCTTTTCGTTCCTGGTACATATCGTCTTTTACTTTTCCTCCCGTCCCCTACTGCTACTCTACCACTTCGGGCATTATTAACTTTGGTAACTAAATTAGATTGCTGTTCGGCGAATTGTTGTAATCCCGTTCGTAATTTGGATGGTTTAGTAGTAGTAGTACTTAAGGATTTAGTTGGAGGTGAATTTGTTACGATGGTATGTTCCCATGCACTTTTTAAATCCTAAGGGTAGGAAAGAAAAGAGAGATTTTAGTTATAAATATGATACGAATGATAAGTTTTTTGCCAATACACGTCCTCTCTCGAAACAAAGAGCCGCATATATGCTCCCTGCCGTTCCTCGTTTCTCTTTAGACTTATCCTGGACCTTCAAACCGCAACCGCATCTCTAGCCCCCCATACTCCGCACAGCCTTTGCCTTCCATAAGCAGGCTCAAAAACTCCTTTAAAACTCCTGCCTTAAATCTCTACCTTAAGCCACCTAAAAGACCCGCGGCATAACACCACAATAAAACCCGTGGTCAAAAAAGCAAAACGTATAGCAATATAGAGTACGAGACGTACCTGGAATGAACTATGAGTAGTACAACTACTTTTTGAACTTAGTGATGATTCATCTATTTCTGGCCTTAATAACTGTTCTTCTAGTGGCCTGTTGTTATAATAGTTTGGTGTATTGTTCATAAAGGTTACGGTGTTGTCATTTGAGTTGTTAAAATAGTTTGGTTTATTATTCATAAAGTTTACAGTGTTGTTATTGGGAGAGTTGAGATAGTTTGAAGTAGTATTCGATGTTTTGATTGTAATTTGTGTATGTATTGATGGTGTCGTAGATTGTATACCAATTGATCGTTGTTGATAAGTAGCAGACGTGCAGTTATATTTATCAGTATATCGAGCAGCAGTAGCAGTAGTGCGGCGGTATTGTTTATCATGTTGAGATAATGAATTCGATGATAAATAATTTGCATTTTGATATGGCGTTGTTGGATAATTTACAGTTTTTGTTTCATTATTGTTAGTTGTAGTTGTGGAAAGGAGAAAGGGTAGATAGGAGTATAATAAATCATAGTATGACATTATTATTGAGATTAATATTATGAGAATAGAGAGTAAGTGAGTAAGTGGGTAATAAACAATAGTGACGTAAATAGAGAGGCTCCAGGAGATACAGTGCATTAAGTATAAGAACGTACCGATTGAGCATATCAAGTTGAGACAACGACGACATATCTGACGTATTGGTTTATATACTTTTCTTTGTTTTAATTCATGGGTAGGAGTATGTAGATTTTTATGTGTTCATGTGCTTTTCTCGTTTTTGTGTTGTGGTGTTGTACCTTGGAAACAATAATAGATATGCTCTCGCCGTCAGCAGATCAAACACCAATAAACAGCAGTTATTCTTCGTAGTAGAGTGATATCTCGATAGCAGTTGTTGTGTAGGTGGCGTCTAATAAAGAGCAGCGTAATAGGGCTGTTGTTTATTTAGACCGAGCAAATATTTAGCTTGCCCGCCCGCGGGCTCGTTCGTGAGCGCGCTGGACATTTTCTGTAGTTTCTCCCAAAGACTAGCATCAGCAGGATAGAGCGCAGAGGAGAAGGAAGTAGAGAAGCTGGCGGCAGAATACATACCTATCATCAATGATATGTATGGTGGTGTAACACTGCCTTTAAATAGAGTATGATAGTGTCTGCTACAAAGATCCTTGGTGATGGTATCCTACTTATCCCCGCCCCTCTCTTTCCCTCTTGTGTGTAAGTGTAGCCTCTCACATAGATATCACCAGCTATCATATGTTGTACATATTCTCTAGACTTCTACCTTTATGTATATATTGTCTGCTGTTGCCTAAGCCGAAGCCAGTCAAAGTCGAAGTAGTCTAAAAATAGTGAAGGATACCCTCCCAACAATAACAATGAGAAAGTGAGATCACACAAGTCCCCCTCACATAAACGGCTAAGCTCTATTTGTAAGACTCATAGACACATACTTTAAGGGAGTAGCAATGTTGTGCGTGTGTAAAGTGTAAAGGTTAGGGCTTCAGAGGAATGTCTGAATGTCTGAAAAGACTGCATGGAGGCTGAATAAAAAATGGCTGAGCAGTATTTCTAGGATACCAATTTGCTAGCGATCGTGACTCCTCATTTTTCGGACCCGATTTGATGATTACGCTAGATAGCATACACAAACTATACTCTCCTACTACTACAAGGAATAGTAGCGTTACTAGCAACATGACTGCCAGTTCCACCGCCGTCGACGATCCAGAGCATGCTCCATCAACTCCGCCACGATCGACAAAGCCATCAATTGCAATAAACATCAAGAACAATCCATCAACTTCAACCCAGCCCTCTTCTACTACAACAACAACAACAACAACAACAGAAGAAGAACAATCCCATCAAGATAAAAAAGTATGCTACCTCCGCTTTGCAGTAATATTAGTATTAATAACAGCAACAACAGTAGTAGCAACACTCGTCGGTCTATTAATAGTTAAACAAGAAGAACATGAATTTGAATTGCAATATTATGATGCTGTGTCTAAAGTTGCTAATGCATTTCAAGACCGGATTAATATTAAACATTCTGTTGCCAAGACTTTTAGTGCAATGATAACTTCAAGATATGGTAATGTTGCAATGAAGGCGATGGGAAGGCCGCCATTGTGGCCAAATGTTACTATTCCCGACTTTCAAGAACAAACAATGGCCAACTTGGCAATAGCAGACGGTAGAGCATTAAGCTACAATCCAATAATAACACAAGATGTGAACAGATTAGAATGGGAAGAACACGCCACCAAAAGTGCCTACATACTAGGCTCTCCACAGTTAATCAACCCACCACCAAACACTACATTCCCAGATAATCGTACTGTATCATTTGGTATATATTCACGCAACTCATCTGGTAATGTGGTATATGATCCAGGATATACATCAACAAGTATCAACTATTCAAACATTATGGTACCAGTATGGCAAATTGCACCAATTGTTACCAATGAAAAGGCTGTTATGTTTAACTTACATTCTGAATATAATAGACAATCAGCATTAGATCATATGATGCAATATAAGGTACCGGCATTAACTGCTATATTACAATTAGTACAGGACTCGATATTACGACCTAGTAGTATATTGTTCTATCCTGTGTTTGATGAATTCGTTGCTAATCATAATGGGATGGACAATGATATTATTTATAGTGGGTTTGATATGAGTGAAGTGGGAAACGATACAGATCATTCCAATCATAATCATGATAATCAACAGGTTGTTGGTAGTGTATCAATAGTATTCTCCTGGGATACGTTACTTAATAAGATTCTACCAGACTACATCAAGAATTTGATATGTGTACTTGAATCATCAACTGGACAAATCTTTAGTTATAGTATATCAGGAGATACAGTTACCTTATTAGGAGAGGGTGATCAACATGATACAAACTATGATGAATATGCACATGACGTACAGGGGAAATTACTAGTTGATAATCAGGGTGGAGAGAAGTACATCACCTACACGTTACATATGTACCCCTCGGTTGAATTCGAGGCACAGTATGTTACAAATCGTGCAGCAATCTATGCAGCCGGGGCAGTACTAATCTTTGTCTTCACGGCGGGATTGTTTCTATTGTATGATTACTTGGTGGAGGATCGACAACAAAAGACTGCAAGATTGGCACGACAGACTGGTAGTATCGTGGATAGTATGTTCCCAGCTGCCTTCCGTGAACGTCTATACAAAGTTCATAATTCACATCCACGACGATTAAGTGATGGATCAACTGGAGGAGGAGCTGATCATAGTAACCATGGTGGTAGTAGTAGTGATAAAAGTTCAACAAGGAATAGAAGATCATCTGTTAATTCAAAACGATCATCAGTTACAAACGAGGATATTGAGAGAGGTAGTAGTACACCAAGTAGGGGAGCAACGAAACGACTATCAAGTATAATGATCAATCGATCTAACCATCCCAAGGCTGCATTGAAACAGATTGATAGATTCATGAAAGGATTAGGTCGAACGAATGAGCATAACTCGTTACTGGCTAATCAAGGGAGCATCCTTGAGGAAGAAGAACCGATAGCTGATCTATTTCATGATACGTCCATTATGTTTTCGGATATCGTCGGCTTTACGAAGTGGAGTTCTGAACGTACACCTCACGAGGTGTTCCAGTTACTTGAACAGATCTTTTGGGAGTTTGACGACATTGCTGCACGACATGGTGTGTTCAAACTTGGTACTATTGGGGACTGTTATATTGCCGTTACGGGCATACCCGAGCCAATAGATGATCATGCAATTGTCTTGACACAGTTTGCCTTTGATTGTCGAGACAAAGTCCGAGAGGTATGTACCAGGCTAGACATGGAAGGACTTTGCACTGCCAACCTGGATATGAGGTTTGGTATCCATTCAGGTGCCACTACTGCTGGCATCTTACGAGGTACCAAGTCAAGGTTTGAGTTGTTTGGTGATACAATTAACACAGCTAGTCGAATGGAAAGTACTGGGTTGGGAGGTAAGATTCAAGTCTCAGCCGAGACTGCTGAGCTTATTAGACAAGATGACAAGTCAAGATGGCTTACTAAGCGTGATACGTTGGTAGCTGCAAAAGGCAAAGGCGACCTTCTGACGTACTGGGTAGAACCAGAAAGGAGTCATCGTGTTTCCTTTACAGGTATCGATGGCTTGCACAACAATACATTGAATGACAGTACTGAGAATATCCATCAAGTATATGCAAGTAGAGATATAGGACATTTGTTTAACCTTGACGAAGAAGAGAAGATAGAAGAGGACGCGGATGAGCTTGACTGTCGAGGGGATGGCATATCATCATCTCATATTAAGAAGAATGATGAAACAATAATAGGTCTGGCGGATGAAAATGTTTAGTTAGAATTAAGTAAGTAATCTAATAGAGGTTACGGCTACATAATTGTGGGAGTATTACTTATGTTTTAGAGATATTAGGGGTCAAATACATCCAGGTTAAGAAGGCAACATCCAGCAAACAAATCATCATCGTTTGCAAGATATTGCAATATGATATCCTTGACCGGCCCAGGCACTTCAATACGACATGCATCACGTCCTCCTTGTGTGTTGGTATCCTCAACTTGATTAATCTTAATCTTAGCTTTCCATAATGCAAGCTCAAAAAGAGATGTGGCCGCCTTCGTTTCGTAGTATGTGATGAGGTTGATAACTCGATCGAGTCTCTCTTTCACAGTAACCCACCAAGTCGAAGACATATCAATGTCTGCCACAGAGATAAGCAGCTCACTACCACTCAATTCGACATGACGCATATTATCTATCTTTCTCTCAATACCCACCCAATACCCACTGTGAATGATATCGTTTAGACGAGCTGAAGTATGATCAAACTTGAAACTTTCTAATGAAGTGCAATTTTGAAATATATTCTTCTCAATCATCGTCCCCTTTAGCCCCTCATGGAGTGTAACCACCCTAAGATTACTGCATTGACTAAATGCATTCCGTTGAATCTGCCTCAAAGTACTTGGTAAACTAACCACTTCTAATGATGGGCAATTCTTAAATGCTTCCACTCCTATCTGTTTCAGTCCTTCGTTCAAAGTTAACTTACTCAAATTCCGACAGTTAATAAATGCACCATGCTGAATGTTTGTAACAGTAGTTGGAATGCTAATGCTTTCTAATGACGTACAACCGTGAAATGCCTTTACACTGATGTGAGTAAACCCCTCATTTAATACAACTTTACTCATACTCCTGCAATCCATGAAGGCACCTCGGCCAATCTCAATTACAGATGAGGGGAGTGTAATCTCTCGTAAAAGTATACTCCTGAATGAACCCCTCCCCAACGTCTGGAGCCCATCATTAAGTACCACTTTCCTTAGGTTATAACATCCATCAAAAGCACCCTCACCAATCTCAGTAACAGTTGATGGTAAGTTAATACTTTGTAGTAATTCGCAATTCTGAAATGCTTTGTATCCTATCTTTTGCAATCCTTCATTTAATACTACCTCTCTCAGTCTACAACATACAAATGATCTATCATTAACTACAGTAACACTAGGATGAAATTGAACACGTGTTATTGAAATCCTTTCGTCCAAATTAAGTCGAGGATCTCCCCCCATATACTCAAACATCACCTCAGGTTCATCGTCATTATTCATCTTTTCTTCTATCTATTTTGACACAAGATATGCGTGCTTTTGCAATGTTGACAGTGTAGTCAGATGATATATCCACTAATTCTGTATCCCCTTAGCCTTACTTATTGTCAGCGGTATTATTATATGAGCACCCAAAGCAACAACCTAAAATAATATCTCTCTCCTACCTATCCTCTATTTCTAGAGCCTATCCTACAAGATATGATAAATTGTGTACATCAATATGTCAGTACCCCTCAGCCTATCCTCGTACTACTACAGTGTCGATTGTCCTATAATACGTATCGTCGCGGTATATATGAGCATCCAAAGCAGTAGAGCAACCTCTATCTATCATCTATCCTCACCCCCCGACCCCCAAGTATCGGCCGTAATATCTTTATCAAGGATACCGCCAGCGAGACTTATTTCACCGCCACAAAAAAAATGACGTTTGCCACGCAACTCCTGAACCATTGCATAAATATTCAGAAAACTGACTACTGTCCAAGCAATACAATAATATACAATACAACAAAATGGGAGGAGAACCACGTAAACCAACATTAATCGAATCAATGGCATGCGGCGGACTCGCCGCTGCCTTCGCCGTAAATTTCACCCATCCAATCGAATTAGTTAAAACACGTATGCAAGCCTCTGGAGGGTCAGTCGGTGGTACAGTCAGTGCTGTTATGAAAAATGAGGGATTATTAAGTTTCTGGAAGGGATTACCATTTGCTTATGGACGAGAATTGAGTTATACTAGTATTAAGTTGGGTGCTTGTAAGTTATATATTATGTTTGTGCATATGATATGCACAATATTGCAACGGATAGATTTCGCCCTTTATCTATATTGCAATGAATGTTGTTGTGTATTATACTCGTGTTTTATACTTATATATGTCTGACCAATGTGTTATCTTCTCGTCTCCCACCATCTGTCGTTTCTCCGCTCATCTCCTCAAAAAAAAAATTGATTAACAACAAAAAACACAATTAACTTACACATACACTATAAATAGATGCACCCGTACGTAACATGGTAGGAGCAGGATCACCCGATTCACCATGGTATTTAAAATTCTTCGCCGGTGCCTTAACCGGTGGCGTCGGGTCAGTTGTCGGCAATCCATTCGATGTATGTAAAACATTAGCACAAACAAATACAGATAAGACGCTAAGTTTGGGTGGATTAGTCGGTGGGATGTATCGTGATCAGGGTATTGCAGGATTTTATCGTGGTGTACAAGTTAATATTTTAAGAGCATGTGTTTTGAATGCAACAAAGATGGGAGTGTATGATGTTACCAAGGGATATGTCACCGATGCTACAGGATGGAGTCGTAAGGATGTTAAGACATCATTTGCTGCTGCATTCGTTGCTGGATTCTTCATGACAGTTACCGTGGCACCGAGTGATATGATCCGTACAAAGTTAATGAATCAACCCACTGATGCTAAGTTATATGATGGATTTGTGGATTGCGCAAGGAAGACAATTGCCGAGGGTGGTGTATTGAGTTTGTGGAGGGGATTCATCCCAATTTGGGCAAGATTTGCACCACAGGCTACTATCCAATTGTTAATGATTGAGGTTATTTACAATGCTGCTGGATTTAAGGGTATCTAAAGAGGAATATAAGTAGTGGGGATGACTGGAGTGTATGTTAGGGATACGAGTAGCGGAGGATATGACATTAAGTTATAGATGTGTCTGCGGGCAAGTTTTGTTAGGTTTTGTCTTTATTATAGTAGATCTAACAATGTAGAACTACTATATAGTTAGATTGATTGTGTAATAGTAATAGATATGTCAAAACTGTCCAATACAACTTTGCTCTTATCTTATGCTCCACCTTGCTGAGGCCCAAGTCTTTCGACGATGCTTACGATCACGAAGAAACTGCTTACGCTGCCTAAACTTCTCTTCCATTTGTGATTCTTCGTCTTCGATATCTTCAAGTTCCTTCTTGAGGCGAGTCTCGACATACAAGAGAGGCATACCCCTGACGAATTGATAGATTGATGAGAGTTTCCTTGGTCCAATATTAGGGCCACTAATTGGTTTTGCCGATGCTCTTTCAAACCAATTGACCATTAGAGGCAAGACCTTAAACTCCCATTCAAAGAACGGCATCATATCAAAATCATTATGATGCGTTAGGATCTTAACCATTGCAACTTCTTCCTTATTATCATTTGTCCGGTTCAAATCGAGTAACTGCCCAAGTCTGTTAATTTGATCTGCGTTCATGTTTGTATCTTCACCTGTAATCATCCCTCCACTCACCGTCTTAAGAATGTGATTTGAAAGGAAAGTTGAATTGACACTCGGTGAATCACAAAGGAGGGTAGAGAATGATTCCCATCCTTTTTCAGTAATTGTGTAGTTACTAGTCAGGCTCAAGTTAATCAGAGAGGAGTTATTTCTAAGGGAACTTGCAATTTCAGCAGCTGCTTTGTCATCAATATTGTTGTTTGTAAGATTCAGTTCCAACAAGGAGATGGGAGCTTTTAATATACTGGCAAGGTGCTGCCACCCTTTGGATGTTATGGATGGATTGTTGAACAGTCTCAATATATTGAGATGACTGCAATTCTTCAAAGCAGGTACTAAAGCGTCTATCCCCTCATCGTCTAGTTCATTGCTGCCAAGATCAAGTACTTCTAATTGAGTAACCGAATGTTCCAACAGAATTGCCATTGCTATGCACCCATTTCTACCTAGACGGTTACCCTCAAAGTCAATATGTTGTAAATTAGGATGCATACTCAAGGCTGTGACAATATCAACACCCTCAATATCATTGTTTACTAGAAACAACTTAATCAATGAACTGATTTTGCAACTACCAAGTGCCAAGGCAAGAAGACGTGACCCTTCGTCCCCCCAGTTACACTCCTCTATAGAGAGTACCTTAAGATTATCATTGTTTTTGAAGAATGGACCCAGCATAGTAAATATCTTGCCACCCAATAGATCCATATGACAAAAGTTTAATTTGTAAATTGACTTATTGCGGTTTAATCCTCTTATGAATGGCTCAACAACATCTAAATCATTTGAAAGGTCAAAGTCATTGATGTATAACTCCTCAACACAATCACTTTTACCAACAAAATACCCCAGCCATCCCATATCCTTAGCACTCTCGGGGACATAAATCAAATCATCTTCTCCTTCATCAAAGTGTTGATTTTGGATAGCTAAAGTATAATGATCTCCTTCCTCGTTTTGTTTAATACGATCGAGTACATCCCTGTTATTATCATCACTAGCAATATCATCTACTTTAATAGTATCGGCTTGTGCGTCATACATTTGAATATTCATGTTAGTTGTTTTAGGTGTAACTTTTGGTGCATATAATTGTACTAATGTTTCGACGGTAAAATGCATAGATATGAGTATAAGCAATTAGCAAACCGTATAATATCAGCATACAAATACTAACCTTATAATAATTATTGTAATACTAGCTTTCCGTCTCTTGATTCTAATACTGTACTACCTATTGACTGCTTAGCAAAAAAAAATGATGTTAGGTATGAGTACATTATCTAATAAAATACACAACAAACTATCATCCTGCTGTCGCCTGCCACACAATATAAAATACACCACAATACACTCACCTTATTCTTCTTCTCCTAATCAATTGTATCAATAGCAATAGAGCG
>Ga0214481_101158_pt1 | contig 11289 bp, 12 predicted proteins | sample M1_20Mar14CPVII9_4_FD_165057 | JGI IMG/M metagenome (GOLD analysis project Ga0214481, IMG submission 165057) | Marine eukaryotic communities from Monterey Bay, California, United States - M1_20Mar14CPVII9sort6BwellG10 | ecosystem: Environmental > Aquatic > Marine > Unclassified | place: USA...
CGATAGAATATGCATCACTCATGGTGGAGTGACAACATGACGCCTACAACTCGAAGACGAGAGAATCCCACATTTTCTATGTGAAAGTGGTGTCAAAAGTTGGTTAGTAGGTCTTACAAATGTGTTTCTTAAGGTCTTCATCTTGTTATGTATCTAAATAAAGTTGATAACTTATTATATATGATGCCACTTGATTGCACACCATGCCTACATCTCCATTCATATTGAATATGGGCGTTTTTTTGTTGTTTTCTTGGTTATTCTTGATATATTTGGACAACACAGTCAAGTTAGTCATTAAAAATAGATAATTAATGTAAAGGAGATCACAATTGAATGTTGATTTATCTCCTAGGTCCTAATATTGAAGGCACTACAGTGGATTTAGTGCTAAAATTTCATTTGGTGTGAAGTTTGGAGTGGCATCAAGTATGTTCTTTCTTGTTCATCGAAGCATGGAATTTCATCTTAAAAGTTTCATTATCATCAATCTTCATTTATCTCTTGAGAGAGGTGGACGCGCGATAGACAGTCTCTTTTAATATGTCAGCGGCTGCAGTAAAGCAATCTGCTATTGTTATTAGTACCTATAGATCATTAGCAAGATTAATACGACAATTGCCTGATAAGCAACAATTGGGCGCATGGTCGGAGTTACGTGAAGGATATAGAAAAAATGCAGATGAAACATCTTCGGAAAAAATATCACATCTAATAGAAGAGGCAGGTAAGAAGATAGCGTTCCTGCGGATAGTTACACCCAAGAAAGCATCGAATCAAAGTGGTGTTAATCGATGGGTATACAATTCATCTGGTGAGAAAGATGCAAACGGGAAGGCTACGATGCGTAAATCACACAAGGTTGTCTCGAATTTTGATGGTAATAACTTAGATCCATGTAGTGTAAAGACACACAACCAACAATTAAAGAGAATGGGATTTGCAAACAATTTACATGCAAAGGGATTGTTCTGAAGATATAAGAGTTTAGCAATGGATAATATTACCTAACATATAATGCAATACATCGCGGAGTAAGCGAGTGAACAAAGGCACTCAATTATCTAATCTGTACGATACGATGGTGTCCAAATCATGCTTATATAATTAGACTGTGAACTTAACTGATGAATACTATAGTGTTTTTCACTTCAATATCCCGAAGTATAACAAGTGTTGGTTACTAATCCTCCACAAACACAAACATAACAAACAAACCCACATTTATCTGATACACTTTTCATTCTATCCACCTTCACACAGAACCACAAAAACCATACTAAAAATTCTCCATCAAATTCGACATTTGCTCTTGAATTGCCATGAGTTGTTGCATAGCAGCAGCCTTTTGTTCCCCATCAAGATTTTTACGTTGATTAGGATCTGATAAGTCGATTGTTTCCCCATTTCCACCGCCGATACCAATTGAAATAGGGAATGATGTTGTTGTAGCAGAACTGTTATTGCTGGCACCATATCCTTTCCCTTTACCACCGACACGTATTTTCTTTACTGTAACAGTTACATCACCTGGATCTTGGATTATGGGTGAACCATTCATTGAATATGTTTGAACCTGCTCTCCTTTTCTTGCCGTTCTCATTGCTGTCATGGGAGCTTTACCCATACGATGTGGTGCAGGTGTTTTCAAACTCAATCCATTATTATTGTTACTACTACTACCAGTAGCAGCAAAGGATGCACCAATAGATCTGTTCCTCTTCTTATTACCACCTGCACCATTCGATTGTAAATCAATATCACCCGCATCCATTTGTTTACGAATCAAATCAATAACATCACAATTAAATGTGGTATTAAATTCTGTAATAGATAATTTCTTAACATCCTTGTTTAGTTTGCATAAACCCTGTATAATTGTTTCTTTTTGGGTACGCATTAGTTCATCACGCATTAATTCTAATGCCTCTTCATCTTTCTTCAGTTGTTCCTTTCGTTGTTCGATATAGGAATTGCATGAGTCTTTACTTAGCCAATTAATATCAGTAGATGATGATGATGATTCCGCTACCGCCGCCATTGTTATACTTTTATTATAATCTGTCTATATCACTAACCAACAACAAACTTTAATCGAAATCCAAAATAAAACATTACAAAACGGTATCCTTTTCTCGTTGAAGAGACTTTTTCCTTTTTCACTGTTACTATTTCGATTGGCAGAAGGACAATATCTAATACTGCAGATAGATTGGTAAGTGAGAATCCTTTTACTCTAGCATAGAATTGCAGTTGTTGTTGATCAGTAGCGCCGGCGGTTTGGCAGAGATGTATGTTCATGTACACATATCTTACATTTTATCTTCAATGTGTTTTTCATTGGCATTCCTCAATGTTATTGTTATATCCATTATTTGCAACTTATCATACCATACTTTAATATATAATTCTACAGTAAATAATAGACACAGTAAACATGGCAAAGAACAATAGAAAGAAGAACAGTAGAAGGAAGAATAAGAATAAGAACAAGTCTTCTTCTTCAGCTGCGGCTAATAATACTAATACCAATACAGATCCAAATAAAGATGAATCCTCTACCAAGGCTTCAGTAGAGGCCAATGGTAATGTCGTGGAAGTAAAAGCTGACGAAGTAGCTGCAGTAGATAGTACACCAAATACCAATGGAGACAATGCTGCAACTGCTACTGAAGAAACTCAGAGTCAGGATACAACTCCATCCAAACAATCATTAACAAGGAGTGTATTAAACACTGTTGGTTCAATCATTACATCACCCTTCTCGCCTAAACGTGTATCATTACCACCTGCACTTGAAAGTTCCATCGGATTGTTCACACCTACACAACAAGAATTAGCTCGTAAGTTATGTGCACTACCCGGATCGACGAATCAATCTCATTTATTTGAGAATTGGTCGGATGATCCATCGCATGGTGTTAAGAAGATGGCATTCATGTCCAAGCTTGAATTAGTAGATACGACATATCCTGATGGTGGATTAATTGGTTATCTGAATAATGCTGTAGATTTGTTAGAGAAAAGTCGCAGAGGTGAGAATCCACTTGAAGGATGGACTCCTAGCGTACCACAAGGAGAGGCATTTACTGTTGGTTCAGAATCGTTTTTGAGTACTGAAAAGTTGGGATTAGACGAAGTTGGCAAGTGTGGATTTGTATTGGTTGCTGGAGGCTTAGGAGAACGTCTGGGTTATGGTGATATCAAGGTGGGTTGTTGTATATGTGCATACTTTGTTGAATTGTGTTTGCGAGACCTCATTCATCTGTCTTTAACTTATACCACCATTCGTTAGATTGGATTGCCTACCGAACTTGCTACTGGAACAACATATATCCAATTCTACATTGAAACAATCTTAGCCTTTCAATCTCGATATGCCGCAGCAGGCACAAAACTACCTCTTTGTATCATGACTAGTGGTGATACGAACGCTAAGACTGTTGCCCTATTAAGCAAGAATAATTACTTTGGAATGGATAAGGATCAGATAACAATTGTTCAACAGGGACAGGGCGTGCCTGCTCTTAATGATAATGATGCTCATATTGCACTTGATCCTGAGGATCCATATGAGATCCAAATGAAACCACACGGACACGGGGATATCCATGCTTTGCTCCACTCTCATGGTGTAGCCAAATCTTGGCTTGACAAGACGGGTATTAAATGGACTGTATTCTTCCAAGATACGAATGGTCTTGCCTTTAACACTCTAGCATTATCATTAGGAGTAAGTTCAAAGCTAGGATTGGTCATGAACTCAATCACATGCCCAAGGAAGGCAAAGCAGGCTATTGGCGCTATTGTTAAACTCAAGAAGGGGAATCAGGAACGAACTATTAATGTCGAATACAACCAGCTAGATCCACTCCTTCGAGCTACTGGGTATGATGATGGCGATGTCAACGATGACACTGGCTTCTCTCCATTTCCCGGAAATATCAACCAATTACTCTTCAATCTTGAAGCCTATGTAGAGGTTCTTGAACGGACAAAGGGTGTCATGCCAGAGTTTGTTAATCCAAAGTACAAGGATGCCGAAAAGACAATCTTCAAGAAACCAACAAGGTTAGAATGTATGATGCAGGACTTTCCAACTGTACTTGAGGGATCAATGGCTGAAAAGGTGGGCTTTACAAGTTTGGCTAGCGAGTTATGCTTTTCTCCTGTAAAGAATGCCACGTCCGATGGCGTCGCTTTGCAGACAAAGGGTACACATCCTGGAGTTGCTGCAACCGGAGAGGCTGATCAGAGTAATGCAATTTGTACAATCTTACGCTCGTTGGGTTGCAGTGTTCAAGAGGGAGTTAAAGTTGAATTCAGTGGTATAAAGTTTGGCTCTGGACCTGATTGTGTATTGAAACCCAGCTTTGCAGCATGTGCAAGTGAATTCCAAAAGAAGTTCCCGAATCCATCGGCAATCAAGATATCTGGTAGATCCTCGCTCGTCTTGAGTGGAGATGGATTGGTAATTGAAAGCTTAAACCTCGATGGAGCATTAGTGGTTGAATGCGAAGAGGGTGCCTCCGGTGTGATTCGTGATCTTTCTGTGAAGAATAAGGGATGGAAAAAGGTTGCAGATGGAGCTAGCAAGGATGAGGTGATTCAAATAAGGGGTTATAGCATGAGTAAGATCCAGACAGAAAAGATCGTTTTCAAGAAGGATGGCAGTATTGTTGGTAACTATCCAGTAAAGGGTTGGGGATCATCATCACCTGCAACTGATTTCTCCAAGCCAGCATTTGGAGAAGAATCCGAAGGCAATACATTTTGTGGAGATGGATGTTCAGTGATGTAGATATGTAGTGTTGTGTGATGAGAAGAAGTGTCTAGTGTATTGTTTGATATGTGGTGGTAGCAGACGTCATGCTCACCCAAAGCAAATGTATTAATTAGATAGGCTATGTTTGATGAGCAACTCAACTCTAGCCGCTCACTTCTAGATATCGTATGACAGCCCGTCCTGTGTCATCTCCTTATTACACATGTAATATTTGAGCTCATAACCTAGCCCTAAATTCCGCATTAACAAAATACTACAATATATTGTAGGTACAATCATTCGTAGTATTGCAATTCTTATCGATAACCATGATGTTATCTATCTCAGCCCGTCGGGGTGTTGCGGCGGTCCATCGTTCGGTAACAGTGGCCACCCAGAGATCATTTGGTATGAGAGCTCGGGAGGAGTTTGAGGAGCTTCCACCAAATTTTAGTATGGATGCAGTAAAACCACCACCTCATGGGTTTGGTGAAGATTATGAAGATGAGAATGAGCCCATGGCATATGTGCATAAACCTGTGAAATCTGCACATGCTATTGATTTATCCAAGGGTGCTATATCATCACTTGATTCGGCAGCGTTCGGTAAGGAGGGGAGTGTAGCACATGGTTCCTATGGTAATGTTGATGTCTCGGCTGCATCAACTATTCCTTTAGAATATTTGGCATTATTACGTCCTGCATCGGAAGGTGCTGCAGCTTTACGTGAAATTTCTGAAGATAGTAAATCTGCAACTAGTGGAACTGTATTAGTTTATGGTGCATCACGTCCAGCGGGATTGGCTGCAGTTCAACTTGCTAGTGCATCAGGTAATGCCGTTGTGGCTGTGGTGGATGGACAACATTCTGGTCATTCAGAAATGGTTGATACTATCAAGGGATTAACATCCGAGCCTGGTACGGCTGTTGCCGAAGAGTATGCACTATGCAAAGCAAACTTTAGAGACCTTGTGGAAAAGACTGTCGAGGGAGATGATTTCACATCATATGATTTTGATACAAATCAATACCAATTCTTATCAGACTTTAAGGCCAATTTATTGGATTATGTTGAGTATTATCCCAGTGATTTACCAGCAGCTGTGGATGCGGAATCAATGAAATTTATTGGAAAGGAGAAGGATAGGGCAAATTTTAAGACAAATATGACAGCTTATCTAAGTCAATTCCAACCCGGAGCTGATCCCATTGATCCAGCTCAGTTGGAGGCTAATTTCACAGTGGGACAATATGATTTATTTAAGAAGAAGTTTGGCATTCAGACTACTGCGGTAATTTCAGGAGGAGATGATAATGGTACTGATACAAATAATTTTGCTCCTGCTGGGATTGTGGGAAATATGTGTGTAGCACCCGAGACCACAAGTGAGGAATCCGAGGAGGGTGGGTATCCATTTGAATTCTCAATCAAGGAGGGACCAACTCTTCTATCGCCTACACTTAAGGGAGGTCCAATATTGGGAGCTGTTATTGAGGTTACGCCCAACCTCTTGGCAGCATGTGAGGCTGTGGCTTCAGCCAAAACACTCCGTGAAAAGGCAGAGGCACTTCAATTTCTAACAGAGCCACAAAAGAATGCCCATGCTGCAGCATCATCCATCATTGCTCTAGCAAAGAAATCTGGCGGTACAGTCCGTACTGTTGGTGGATCACTACCGGGCCTAACTGAAATTCAAAAACCAACAGAGGGGGATATCTCGACGGCATTAAAGGGTATGGAAGTCGGGGACGACGGTTCAACAAAATTGAATTACTTTATTCAGGTTTACAGAGCAGGAGATTGGCCTGTATATGAGGATTATGCAATTCACAGGGCAAACGAACCCCTGAGCGGACCAAGAACTCTTGTAGTTACAAAGTAAATTGGAGAAAAGATGGATAGCTATGGATAGATATTGAGAAATGGGATGACTGTTCTGCAATATTCAGTCGTTCCTAATGTTAGATAGATTGTATAATTAAAGAAAACAATGGATAAGATGCTTTATTCTGCCGATAAGTAACCACCATCTGTCAAGTATGAAATCAATTGCGCAACACATTCATCCACTGTTTGGTCTCCAGTCTCAAGAACAACTTCTGGCGACATTGGTTCTTCAAAAGGTGCGCTGATACCTGTAAAGTTGGATATCTCGCCACTTCTTGCTTTTTTATACAGCCCTTTGGGGTCTCTTTCCTCACATGTTGCAACACTTGCTTTTACATAAATTTCAATAAAGTTCTTTCTGTTATTATCTTCTTTCAGAAGTGTACGAACTTTGTCTCTATCTTCTCGATATGGACTGACAAATGCAGCCAATACAATCAATCCAGCATCAGTAAAGAGTTTACAAACTTCACCGATTCTTCTTATATTCTCAACCCTGTCGTCACTAGTAAAGCCCAAATCTTTGCACAATCCGTGTCTTATATTGTCTCCATCAAGCACATATGTTGATTTCTTATGTTTCAATAATAGTTCACGCTCGAGTGCTGTTGCAATTGTGGACTTACCACTACCACTCAGACCTGTAAACCAAAGCTAGTATTGTATAATGTGTTGTGATAGATAATAATAATGTTAGATAGTAGGTTGATAGGATACATAGCCGATGGATAACTGTATTAGTACAAGTTAGTAGAGGCTCGGAGTAGAGGTAGAAGGCGCATTGATCACTGAAACCTGTTTTTATATCGCAGCGCTTACCGTAACACCCCGTTGATTCAAATTGGCCTCACGATCAGAACGCTACGAGATGATAATGAATACAATGAATAAGTAAGAGAGATAGACAAAACAAATGAATTATATAATCACAACATAATAGATGCACCGACTGATATACTTTGTAATTATCAATCTCTCTTCTCAGTATTCTTTCACCATCACATTCACCCCACACAATAGATACGCTGTATACACACCTTAACATGGCTACTATGCCATGTAATATTGGTTGCCATGTCTATTGAGAGATAATATACCGGCGCAGTAGATAATAATACTAATTAAATAAAAGAAGGCTAAACCGTTTTATCGCTATTTGATTCACCAAAGCCAAGAGAGAGGAGATAGATCGGTATTTTGCTGGGGTATGTGGCAAAGATATATCTGGTATATATCCGGAAGCGTTCAATAGTTCGTACGGCGGTGTGCCTCTGATATATCTGGTGCATTGACGGAGGAAGTGTTGAAGAGTGTGGAATAATCTATACATACATATTGCAGTGTGATTTTTATGAGAGTTGAGATGAGAGTAACAAATATAAGCAACTTTACACTCCTGTTATTAATGATGATTCGTTCTGTAGTAAAGTCTTTGCAACTATCTGGTGGTGTAGCCATTCCAAAAGCTCGATCAACAACACATATACACCGTACATTCTCTACACGAAGAAGCAATATAATAATGATGCCTGAAGGTCCTGGAAAGTCAGCGTTAGTATTATTTTATCATGTGAATGTTTGTGCTCAATATATAGTCTTGATGATTTGACTACTTCATTTGACCTACATTTGCCTTTGTTTAACTGCATTTGCAAGTCACATGTACTAATGCAAGTTTCTATCTTTTCTCTTTCACTTCATAATTCATGATAACGCGCATCTTCTAGAAGTACGAACATTAGTGGATCAACTACAACCAGCTGTGGGACAACGTCTAATAGACTTAAAGTTCCTTTCCGGCAGATATGTTCAACACGGTCGACCAAAAGGATTTGATCAATTTGCAAAGACCATGTCTCCAGTAGAGAACACAAAAGAAGATACAGATATTGTAACGACACTGAATTGCAAAGGAAAGTTTATATACCTTATTCTAGATGATGGAAGAATAACTCAATCAACTGATGATAATTCTGATTACCAACGCAGTATATGGATAACATTGGGCATGACAGGACAATTCATCAATGAAAAGGATATAGAAAAACCAAAGCCAGTTGCTTCCAATAGTGATAGACCGAAAAGTGGACCAAGATGGTACTTTGAATTACTTGACTCTACAACCAAAGAGAGGAGAAAGATCTACTACAGAGATACTAGAAACTTTGGCACATTACGATTCAGTTTATCAAAGACAGAGTTTGATGAGAAGCTAGCAAAGTTAGGGCCAGATATGATGGATATGAATACAACAGAAGAAGTATTTCTTGCTGCGATGGATAAGTCGACACAGACTAGAAACATTTGTGTATTTCTAATGGATCAAACAAAAATTGCTGGAGTTGGCAATTATATACTGGCAGAGGGGTTATATCGGTCAAGACTAGATCCATTTGCAGCCTTGAGTGAAATCAGTACTAGACAAAGACAACGGTTATTCAAGGAATTGAGAGAAGTTATTACCACAAGTTATAAAGCACAAGGTCTCACGAGGCCTGATGGTGGAACATATCGGACAGTTGATGGAACGAAGGGGCAGTTTGAGGTAAGTTTGATATGTAATCATCAAGAACAATGCATTGTTGGCCAACTGTCTGCTCACATATTTGCATAATATGCTCACATCATTTCAAAAATCTCATTGCAGTTCCAATTGCAATGCTATGGTCAGAAGCTCACTCCGAATAAGTTTGTTGTAACTAAGGAGGTTCAAGGCCCTCACAAAAGAGCGATCTGGTACAATGAAGAAGAGCAGTTATTCATGCCACGATCTCAAAGGAATCTGAAAGATAGCAACAGCAAGATAAGTAGTGATGACAAGTATGAATCAGTACTAGATAACAGTAGCAACGAGCCAACATATGTATTCACTGATATACCGTCGCAATTGCATGATGAAGGCTGGAGAAACGCTCTATCAGATCACATGGCATCTGACTCGTTTCAATCGTTACTTGTTAAGATTCGATCAGATGCTAATACAGGGGCAACAATTTATCCACCACCACAAGATATCTTTTCGGCATTCAATCTGTGCTCTCTTGAGAAAGTCAAGGTCGTGATTGTTGGACAAGATCCCTATCATGGTCCTGGACAAGCCCAAGGGCTCGCATTCTCAATAAGGCAAGGCAAGCCACCACCCTCATTAAGAAACATCTTTAAAGAAGCAATGAGTGATGTTGGAATTGATGACCCTAAAAATACCGGCAACCTAGAAGGTTGGGCGAAACAAGGAGTGCTTCTCCTCAACACTGTTCTAACAGTCCGGAGAGGAGAAGCAAACTCTCATGCTAAATGGGGATGGGAAGACTTTACAGATGAAGTGATCAACACCATTAATAAAAATGAGTCGGTTGTCTTTCTACTATGGGGTTCCCCTGCTCACAAGAAGGCCAAAAAGGTGGACGAATCGAAGCACACTGTGATTAGGACAAGTCATCCATCGCCACTAGGGGCAACTAAAACGGCTTCTCCGTTCCTCTCAAGCAAATGTTTCAGTAGGGCGAATCAAGCATTGATTGCAGCCGGAAAAGAGCCGATAGATTGGAATAATATATCTTAATCAGTACTTCATATTAGAAATTTATGATCTTGTTCAATTAATATTTATCCTATTGCGCTTACTCTTCTTGGATTTAGAACCCTTCGAGGTATTCTTTGAAGTACTCGTATTATCAAACAAGCCGAGTACCTCGGACTTAGCCAATGGTCTCCACCGCCCTTCAGGTAAATCTCCAATCTTTATAGGCCCGACAGATATTCTCTTGAGATCAACAACATGCCAACCGAGTAATTCTCTGCACATACGCCGAATTTGACGCTTTTTGCCTTCCCTGAGAACTAGACGCATTGTTCTCATTCGTAAACGATGATCTATTTTGTGAACATTATCCACACTATCATCATTATCAATCCACTCTGCAACTACCAGTGGCTTCAAAGGTTTGGGTTCTTGAACCAGTCTGTTTCCAGGCTTTAGTAGTCGTGACACATCATTACTTGGATGTGGCAAGCCTGTTAGACCAATTTCAAGCTCTCTATTTGACAACTTGACAGCAGGCTGAACTTTCACTATATATTCCTTTTCAATATTAGACTTGGGCTCTATTATTCTCCTAGCCATTATTCCTGCTTTGGTAAAGATTAATAATCCCGTTGAGTCTATATCTAGCCTTCCAGCAGGGGCATAGCCAGTCAATGTTTCATTAGTTGTAGTACTTTTTTTTGTTAAATCGTCATCTCGTAGTGTATCTCTAATGCGCTTTGGTATAGAGTTTGCCTTCAAATCATGTCCTTTGAATTTCCACCTATCAAATTGTAAGACACTACTTGTTTCTAACTTTTGTCTTGTATCTTCATCAAAGTTTTCGAGATATAACCAAGAGGTTTGTTTAGAACGATTGTGTCGCCCATTATATCATCATAATTCATAGCTGAGTATGGTAGAAACTCTTTCGACTCTCCTTCTTTTGTTGTTGTATCATTACCATTTCTAATTTGTATAAGCTTTTCTTTAGGGGATACTTTCACAGCAGCACCACTTGTCACTGGTTTACCATGTAAATGTATAACCTTTTCTAATTTTGATATATTACCGCATTCTTGTACACTCTTTAATATGGCAGCTGCCTCCCGT
>Ga0214481_101160_pt1 | contig 11238 bp, 7 predicted proteins | sample M1_20Mar14CPVII9_4_FD_165057 | JGI IMG/M metagenome (GOLD analysis project Ga0214481, IMG submission 165057) | Marine eukaryotic communities from Monterey Bay, California, United States - M1_20Mar14CPVII9sort6BwellG10 | ecosystem: Environmental > Aquatic > Marine > Unclassified | place: USA...
AGATATTTGTTAGTACAAACACCTAAACAACACTTTTGAATTGAGTGCCTTGAGTGCCCCGAGTGAGTGCCTCAGGAATGCCCCGAAACAGGGTGTCGGGGCACTGCCTTATGGCCAAGACCCTATGAACGAGAGTAATATTTTGAGAGACCGAAAATAATATGAGAGTAGAGTTACACTGAAATTGTGGCTCAGGCCGAGTACCGAATAGGCGAGGAGGATACCGACGGAACTACTGTTGTGCATGTGGATCAAGGGAAAGAGAACATTAGGTGTATCACAGTCAGCTTTAGCCTCTTAATCTACCAATAGACCGACTATCTTCTACTCGTGTACCACATATAGCATGCGCCAATTTATTACTTGATACCTTTCAAACCATTTGCCTCCTCTATTCCTTTTTCTATCGACGATATTGTTGTGCCGATTCTAACTTCGACATTCTTCCCTCTTAATCTCACTGCAAATTTGATTAAATCTTGTTTTGGTTTCATATATCCCATTATATTTCCGAGCATTGGTGGATATGGACACCATTCTCCCTGAACTTTGCCGCTCTGTATTTCGAATGCCGTTTGATGCACTGGACAGACTATACAATCTACACATCCATCTCCAGTTCCATCATCTACTCTTCGTTTATTTCCTTGTTGTATCGGCTTACGCTCGATTGTTGCCAAATCAAATGGACTGCCCAAATGAGGACATGCATTAGCAAATGCATCTAATCTTTGTCCATCTCTTGAGGCGAATATTATTATGTCTAGACCATTTACTGAACAGGGTATGATTTGTCCAGGCCCAACTCTCGTTTTCGGACATGCTACAACCCATTCCTCTTTCTCGCCCCATTGGAATAAGTTGATGTTGGATAGACCTGACATTGCCTTTGCCAAGTTAAGACGTATACCATCTAGCGGAGAGGGTTTGTATCCAATTTGCTTTTCAGTATCACTTTGATTCTTATCTCCATCTTTTCTATTACCCCCAGATACTTTATCCCATGCTCGTTTGAATACATTTCTCTTATTAGATTGATCTTCGTTATCATTATCCTCCTCGTCATCACTATCCTCATTTCTATTATTAAAGAAATTAGGTTTCTTTCTATTATTATCATCTTTGCTAAGATGACATACTATTAGACTCTGCTTTCTATGACATTGTATTTGGTGATGATTATCATTATTATTATGACAACTACTTGATGGTAATGATATGTTATCATCATTGCACAGTCTCTGTATTCTTGATATACATTGATGTGATGATGTACTACTTCCAGCAGTAAAAGAAGATGGGATCAGCAAACTATCAATACTTCTTATATCAAGAATAGCTAAACCTAAACACGCCACAATTGTTGATATACGACGCCGCAACATGATCTCTATATGTGGTCACTGCTAGTATAATACATATGACAGCTCTACTAGATTAACTTCTACTATGCCATTCATGCTCTAAATTGATTGAGAGGGAGATTTTGCACGCACGCTCACCTTTGAACGTTTCATCTCCAAATTATACATGAGACTCTCATGTCCTGCTTGTGGTAACTATGTAATGTAAAGATGGATGCTGCAATGGATATCAAACCAATATCACCACCTGATTGGCAGAAGGATGTAAGAGAGCTGCTAGAAAGATGTCAACAGGCATGCGCTGTAGAAGATGATTATTCGTCATTAATAAAGACACTCAAATCTTTGTATCTTATACTAATCGATTTGAGAGGTTCAGAGCTGATAAGGCAAGAGGATAATGAGGTATCAAAAACAGAAGTATCATACACCAACAATAATATGGTAGTACAATCTACAGCAATAGATATATCAAAATTAAATGAACGAGATTTTCTACGCCATGTGGCAAAAGAGTTGATATATTTGGATCGTGTGATCATCTCTTCAGAGGAGATTGAAGGTACTCATCGTTTAGATCGATTTGAATATGATAATGATTGCAAATGGTATATAGATATGATGAAAATTATATCCCAGAAGGTTATAAGTAAAGAAGTAGATACCAATACACTTGATATCAAAAATGATTTATCTACATCAAGTGTTGATAATCAGAAGGATGATATAAGGTGTGATCATCCTGAACGTCTGATTGATAAATGTTTAGATATGTGTGGGTATGAAATTTCTTTAGAGGTAGCAGTTGAATGTTTGCGTCAGATAGTATCTTCTAGAAATAGTAGTAGTGAAGGTGGTAAAGACAATCGAATGGCTGCAACTATTACATGTCTACGGATAGTACGACGGCGTTTACTCCTATCTTCTCCTTCAAATAATTCTGCTACAATAATTGATGAGAAGAGTATATTGAATATCATACCAGATCAATATAAACATGCATTCTTGACATTGAGGAATGTTTTGGGTGCTCAACGTATGGAGCAGATATTTGAGTACATGATACTTCCACTCGAGTGCCATCACAATAAACAAATACTACAGCAAACACATGAGCAAGGAAACAAGCAAAGTCTGGCACTACATGAAACACTTTCCAGTATATCGACAATGATACTTCCTAGTCTTGTATCATCTGCATGCCATGCTATGAAACTTCCTCTCCCTTCATGGGCTTCTCCAAAGACTTCATATGGGATACTATTTCACTCTGCTTGGAAGATGGTGCTGGCAGAAGAATTGTTGAATATATCTACTGCATCTGGGAAGAATGAAAGAAGTGAGGTTGCCTCAGACAATTTTCAACAACTCGTGCAACAAATGATAACAAGTGGGCGAACCGATATAGTAGTGAAACATATATACAAGTGCTGGAAATCATGTGATACTTGTCATGATGATGAACTAGATTCGGCTATCTGCAGACCCCAATCTTTACTGTGTCGTCAAATTCAATCAGTTATTGATTCCATATCATCAAAAAGAGAAGCGGCAGTCTTCTGCCGTACAGTCCTACGCCATTCTATCAAGCAAGAGATACCAAAATCTATGATCAACAATTACTCGGGTCAAGAAGCTAAAGACAAATGTGATGAGATATGTAAAAGAAACATCATTCCCTTCCTTCAAGAAATGTTGTTGCCGTCCCTTTCAAATGATAAAGATTTGGTTGATGCTGTTGTCCATTACATAATCTTGTCTCCGCCTACCTCATTTCAATGTCATCAAGGGATATCGTCACTGCAAGTTATTGATCGGGCAGCTCCAAGATGTCTAGCTCAACTATTGTCACTTACTAGTGATGAAAACAGTTTTCTCTTTACGGTTGCATCTGTTTGGTGTGAAGATGTATTCATTGAGAGAACTGATACTCTTCAACAGCAATATGTCACAGAGTTTTTACTACAACCCTTGGAAAGTAAACAGCTATCTCCAGACGACTTGCAAAAAGGGCTTGAAGAAGATGGTACAGCTTTAGCAACCTTGCTAGTTCAAGGGGTTTCACTTCGTTTGGAAACAAGCAGATCAGAATCTATTCGATTAGATGGAATGCGTGTGGCTGAGTCCCTTGCCTCGATTCTGGGTCAGCGGTTACAATTCGATGAATTGCACCCGCCATCTGTCAACAATAGTGATAGTGACGAAGTTACAGATGTGATCGATAAGAAGAAGAAACCATCACACAAAAAGAAACGAGTATTGACTCCTCTTATTCAGGTAGTGGATGACGACAGTTATGAGAAATCTGATGATGATACTTCACAATCTAGCACATCGTCTTGGGGAGAAGATTCATTACAGCCCTATGTGATGGATGATGATGAAGAGGATCTACGCCGCGTTCCAAGACCTCGGACACTTCGAGAGTGTCTTGCCTATCTTCTCGTAGCGGATAAGGAAGACTTGGCATATGACAAACATTATGCGGCTCTTTCTGAGTTGACGACAATCATCACTTCCCAGCCATTAGACTTACTGGATGTCGTCTCAACATTAGTTCGAGTTCTGTTGTTTCTTGAAGATAAATTCAGTATAGATCAATACCATGTAAAAAGATGGGATAGCTTGATGGCGTTTGGCATTCATGCTCCGCTTGAGACTTGTATGGTTTTAGTAAGAGAAATGAAAGGCAATATTTCGTTAGGCACTAGATTGGAGTCGTTGGCTCTACTGAGGGGTATTGCAGAAGAGTTAACAGGTACTGCAAGCAAGCCAAAAATAGAAACCTCATCTATCAATAACTCTATTGACCAAGAAATTGTAGCTTGTAGTACAAGATTGAAGCTTGCGCTAAACCTGAATGATACAACAAATGAGGAGAAGAAGGATGAAAGTACAGAGCTGGCTAATACTCAATCATCAAAGACTCGACGATGGCGAAGACCTCGTAAACCAACAACTACCACCACAAACAAGTTTGGTGCGGTATCTGTTCAAATGATTTACTCATTGTTTTGTTTCCTATCTCAAACTAAAGAAGATGCTTCCATTTGGTCTGGTGCAAATGGTGAGAGATTTCTCGTTGAGTTTCTAAAGACACTAACAATCATGCTACACTGTGCACGAACATATCCAAGCACTGCTCTGCAAGTTCTGGCAACAGATTTGTTTGACTTGGCTTGGTCGTTTAATGATGCCAAGTCTTCCGAAGTACGATATGCAGCATTAATTGCGATTGCGGCTATTATGCCTCTGCTGCCAATTGAGTTTATGTTGCGGCACTCACAAGGAATGACAGCTTTTCTCAACCAAACAAGTAAACTTGATCAAAATGTTGAATGTCGACAACTAGCATCACTGATTGTGGATAACATTGGGGATAGTATGAATGGAAATATGATAACTGAAAGACAAAGCTAGCTTTAATTTGAGTTTAGATTCTAACTGCAACCCTCAGGGTTGCACTCCTTGCTCTGCTATTTGCAGCGACTTCTTCGTCTATTGCTTTTCGTGGCTTTGAAAGTGGTTCAAATGGTAGACTGTTATTGTTTGTATCGTCGTCGCCAATTATGTTTCCATATAAATCTCGCTCGAGAGCTCCGCCTCTCTTGCGACTACCCTTTTCAAATAGATCAACTTTACCATCTCTAATGACACGTTTTGTCATCTTATCTTCCATACTATGATATGACAATACCGCGAGAATACCATCATAAGTCTGGTCAATACTACTTGTATCCTCTTCATCCATTGATGAAAAGTGATAGCCACTACGAGCTAATGCCCAAGGAGCAACACCTTCCAGTACATCCTTTAAGGCTCCATCTTCCTCATTTACAACAATTCTTAATGCTTGGAATACACGAGCAGATGTTGCAATCAAACCTGCCCTCTTTTGTCTTGCAAATGTAGGAGTCACTTCGTTAATAGCATGAACTAAATCTGTCGTAGTGTACAATGGACGTGAGGCGACTATGGCTGATGCTACTCGTTTGGCCCTTGGCTCATCTCCATAAGTTCTAAGAATATCTATGATTGTTGCTTCATCAAACTCGTTACATATATCTGCTGCCGTTAGACCCCCAGTAACTTGTGAGTTTCCTGACATTCTCATATCCAATGGTCCCTCTTTCATGAAAGCAAAGCCTCTCTATTTTTGAAATGGAAGAGAGGGGATAGCTAACATTTGTTAGATCTAAACACAGAATTCATATCATAAAACAATACTAACGCGGACTTTCCTGAGCTTCGTCAATTTGATGAGAAGAGACGCCAAGATCTAGTAGCATTCCGTGAACACCAATGGGGAATTCAACTTTTTCTTCTTCTGTAGTACCATCATCGTCAGTTGATTGTTCTCGCTTTCCCAAGAGCAACTTTCCTGACACAGGATGCCGCACCTGAGATAAGGCAGTCACTAGATTTCTAAAGTTTGATTGTACTGGAATGAACATTGGTCTCTCCTCTTCCCAGCCACATTTCAAGTCCCCATTAACATTCTCTCCCAGTATATATTCAGAAGTTCCTAAATACTCGTTCAATCGAGTTGATGCAGTCGACAAGGCTTCGGGATCAACATCACAGCCGAGTAATATATCTCCTGCTTTTAATTGTTGAAGTAATGCTTGTGAATGACCACCTCCGCCAAGAGTTCCATCAATAAATATTCGTGGATGTTGGTCGGGAAGTTGTTGTGATGTTGGATGTACCTTCTTCTCCGTTTCTATATCACCTTCTTCTACTTCATCGTCTTTCTCATCGTCGTAATACCCAGCCTTTCTCCGCTTTGCATCTAGTATACTCTTCTTCTTCCTCCATTTCTCCTTTCTTGCCTGTAACATGTCACCAAAATCGCCTTGTTGTAAGAGTGCATTTATGCATTCTTCAGGCATTACTGGTGCATGATATTCAGAAGCAAACGTAGGTATAAACTCTGATGTTGATGTTTCTTCTTGCTCATCATTTAAACTATCCTCTTCCAGCATCTTCTCCAGAATGTTTGCATTGGGAGGTTTTATCTCATCGTCATCGCCATCAATCACTTGTTTACTCCTTCTTGTTGTAGGTTGTAGCTTGGCCTTTTTCCTCTTACCACCATTCCTCTTCCTTGCCATCAACTTTGTTGTTGTATGATATCTGTTAATAAATTGCAGAGTTGTTGTAGGTTGTATTGTTTTAGGATATGTTTCCACATGATATTTAGATTTTGATATAAATCGAGATGATGGTTGTATGAATGCCGCACCACCGTGGCTTGTGTATCGTGTTGGTATATTATCTTGGAGATTAGATGTTGACATTCTATTGCAGCAATTGATGGGAAATATATTTCTAAACCGTTGAGTACTTCGACTAGCTGCGCGAACACCAGTTATGTTGGCACATGATGCCGTGACAAGTATAGTGGTCATTATTATTATACAATTATCCATAGGTGAACTATAATGGTAATGATTGATAATCCTACGATATCTACCAGATCGATGAGAGTGTGTGAGGCCCGTATCGTCAAAAAAAAGATACCGCCCAAACTCACAGACGCATGGACTTTCCCTCAATCTCAACAAATCATCCAATCTAGATGACAGTATAATATATAGGCTTTTTCCACTTCTCTTCAATGAGTTGATGAGATAGGTATTCTTCCATGAGTTGAATAGTTATTATAAACTCAAACTGAGACAAGGTTTTTCCTTTTACTTATATGAAAGTGACTTGATCATCTCATCACATTTATCACATGACATGGCACAATAATGATGCATCCATTCAATATACTTGCCAGACTCGCATTTCCCATTATTTGCAAGATCCGTACAACTCTCGTAATAGTTGGCACACCCCGGCTGAGATACTTCAATGTCATACTTGAAATTGACAACTCGATTAACACCTCGCGGCATATGTTCATGTGAGGCAACGATAGTGGAGCTTGGCAGTTTGTTCATTATCAATTCTACGATTTCGTGATGATCAAAAAGAATCATAACATTCTCTCCTTCCCCTCCCCTTTTCTTTTGACTGCCATAGTTCTCTTCCTCTGTCAATATGTTAATGGTATATACCGAGGCTCCATTCCAAGTTATAATGAGATGTCCAATCGAAGCTATTGCGACAGCTACTGCCCCATCGCCCACAGCATAATCATTTTGAGTAGATTCTGCAAAGGCATTTGATTTCTCAATCACGACTGACATCAGTTCATTGACACTGTTTGAATACTCATTATGATCACTAATGTGAAGCTGATAGATACTTTGTGCGGCCAATGGTTGTTGATAGCTGTACTGTTTCATGGCATCAATTTGGTTATATTCGTCTGCCGAATAATGATGAGGGTTGAAGTTTTGTTGAAATGGTACAGGCCCAGATCTCATACTTTCAATTTCTATTGACAAGTCTCCATCTTTCAATTGTTCAACCATTGAGAGAAGCTTAGGAACAAATTCGTTGTTTGCCGATGCTATTAGCCCAACCTTGGTTGTATTGTCGACCTTAAGTGTAGCGCTACGAGCGAGATTCTTAGAGATGCGTCGATTGCATCGTGTTAGCATCTGTCTCTCTTCTTGGCTTGAGAGAGAGGTTACAAAGACCAACTGTTCTCGGAGATAGGGGTGTCGTTTCGCCTTTAAGATTTTATCGTTGCAAAATATAGCAGTGCTTTGCTCGACCAAACTACGATCTGCATTAGGATCGACGATCAACGCACTGAAAGACTCTTCTCGTTTAGAAGAACGCATAATACTCTCTTCTCCACATGCATAAACATGTGACAGCGACTTGCCATTTTCATCTTCTTCCCCCCGTGTGATTTTGTTATCAGGGTTGTGTATGTCGGGGCACGACCATATCGCGACGACATTGTCAACATTCTCGTTGTTCATTAGAGATGCTATGGAAGTACAGTCATCTACATCCCTCACACCACAAATTACAGCCGTAGCTTTGTCTGTTTTCTGTGGCAGCATCGCAAGAGTCTTTGTAACAATTGTATCAAAGATGTCTGTGGAAACTTTGTCTTCGACTTCATTGGAAGCTGCTGGTACTGCTGACTTATTCTTACAACGTTTGTTCTGTTTTTGTCCCGGACCAATTGTCTCTAACTCTTCCAACCAATCTTTGTGTCCGACCATGCCACCATGTATCACACGATAAGACGAGTAAGAGTCTTGCACTCCGACTACACCCAATAGTGCTTGAAGGATATCATTTTGTTTCCCAAGTTGAGACCATAGAAGAATTTCAATGCCAATGGCCTGATGTCCCTGATATGTATGTGCAGAAATATATCCTTCTTCCAGTGGTATGAAAAGAGATGGTGTAATGCCTTTCCCTTGTGGTAGGAAGATACTCTTCTCAAGAGGAGTAAAACCTAAAGCTTGTAAAGTCTTCGCAAAGCTTTCCAAGTCTAGATTCTTTGTAGTATTCTCCGCTTCAACGACCAATAGAATACCAGATGATTCAGTTGGCGTTGTAGGTCGCTGCTGCTTCTTTTGAACCTCGGCATTTGAATCATCATCACAAATCTCATTATTTGCATAGTCGATGATCATTTTGTAGTGATTGTTCTCGTTATCGAGGGGCAAATATGCCAGAGTTGAAATATTATATTCGTCTACCAAGCCACCCTTGAGTTTAGGGCGAAGGAAGTCGATTGAATTAGATCCCATTGCCCAGTCTTGATCACATAGCATTGGGTTGCTATCCTGTAGTATGTTCAAGATGGTTATTATATGAGTGCACAGTCAATAGTAATGCATTGAAAGTTGAAGAACGCTCACCATATAAACAGAGATACTGTAGTCAAAATACTTTCTCATCTGGCTAAAGTAATCCTCGTTCTTGACCATTATGCCTTCTGGTTTGAGGAGCATCGTGAGTGCACTGAAGATATCAAGATCATCATTCACTGAAATACTCATTCCTGTTTCCGATAAGTCAACCATAATCAAATCAAAAGTGCCGAACCATTCTCTTGGTATCAGTGCTAATGACTTGGCCGCATCACCAAACCACCATTGAACACGAGGATCCTCAAAATGTGGCCGAGTATGAAAGTGTCTAAGACTCTCTCTTACATTCTTTTGATCTAATTCTAATCCAATTATCATTTCTATATCTGGATACTTTAATGCTTCAGCTAAGAGCATTGAATCGCCTCCACCAATGAAGGCTACCCTCTTGAGCTCTTTTAAATATGCCGCTGGAAAATGAACAAAGGGCTGTGACCCGATATGAATGAAAGAAGAAATAGATAAGATATGAAGCAATGTGGGCAACAAACACCGTAGGATCAGATAAATTAAGAACTCTTCTTTACTTGTATGAAACATGTACTTCGTGTGCAAAACAGTACTAGATATTTAGTCTCTTCTCTTACCTCATGGTAGTGTGGACGGTAGGAAGAACAAATCTGGACGATATCATCGAGAGACATACAAACATCCAATGAATTGCCTGTTCGTCCAAACAATTCGCCCCTTTTCATTGTTTTTGTATATATGGTTGTAGTTTATAGTGTTGATAATGATGAGCTGGTAATACATTCAACATTAATCAAACAATAGTTTATAAATACAGATACACTGACCATGCCAGTTCTTGATAAAAGGATGAACTTTCTTGGTAGTATTTGAATCCCCGAAGGTTAAGATATTCGTTACAACTTACTTGTTCGCCTATAAAAAGAGACATTATGTGAGCTATTGGAACATTATATCAATCAAAAATATCATATACTATACTACAGTGTTAGATGTGTAAATTCAAAAACTACTTACCTGCTGGATCATTATCCATGTCAATATGTGCATGTGGATTACCAGAACGTTGTTGACTATTATAATCATCATCAGATGAATCCTCCTCCAAAAAAAAATCATCTGAGGAGGAGGATTTGTCATCACTTGAATAGTCAGGATTTACACATGAACCTTGACCGTTATCAACAGTACCACTCGGACATTCAGATTCTTCTCCAGTTGCAAATAAGATATCATTCTGACACAAGAGTAATAGGATGGTACCGACCAACGACAGAGCACGTGCAACTGATTTCACACTTGCAATTGATTTCATTTCCGATTTGTTGTAATAGTTGTAGTATTATAATAAGTAATTGCCACGAGCCTACAATATCCACTAGAAACCCACCAATCGTCCACACTAGTATTATGCAATAGGTAGCCGCAAGCCAACAACATATCAAGTAGGTGTTTACATATTGTATAGGAGAGCTATTGTAGCTTGCCATTATGTCTCATGTCTCAAAGTTCAAAGTTGAAATTTCCCCAACATTCCACGTGTTTGCTTCCCCCAAACCTAGATCTTCATTTTATTGTGATGGTAAAGAGGTGAATAGTTGTTGATTTAACTTTAGGTATCAAGTGCGAACGCCCTCCTTTTTCATCTACGTACAATCTATAAGTACAATTATGTATCATCTTTCAGCCAACAAGATCTAAGGATGTTCTTCTACCCAAATGATTACTGCTGGACACCTCTCTTTGGAATTTGTTATGTGTATAGTATAAAAGGTTATAACAAAGACAAACTCTTTCTCTCTTCTCTCGAGTTAAGTCATCATCCAAGTGTAAAAAGATGTTTGTAATCATCGTACAACATTCATGCTGCTGTTAATGGTTTCTCCTGTATCGTGGCTGAATCTTCTTTTCCCTCCTTACCCTTCTCTTCTTCCTCTTGTTCTTTTATATGATATTCATCCGTTGCCCATACCGCTTTACTATTATCATTTTTCAACCTATCAGCCCGTGCAACATTAACAGTTAATGTCTTACAGAATAATTCTGCCCCATCCATATTGTAGACTGCTTCGTTGGCATCTTCTGCCTCAACAAATTCCAAAAAGGCAAAA
>Ga0214481_101162_pt1 | contig 11214 bp, 9 predicted proteins | sample M1_20Mar14CPVII9_4_FD_165057 | JGI IMG/M metagenome (GOLD analysis project Ga0214481, IMG submission 165057) | Marine eukaryotic communities from Monterey Bay, California, United States - M1_20Mar14CPVII9sort6BwellG10 | ecosystem: Environmental > Aquatic > Marine > Unclassified | place: USA...
CAACTATGATTGGCTCATTATGCTTCTGCTACCGATACAGCATCCGACTATACATGTAGCAATATATCTGCAACGTCTCCTTATCCTATTATAGGACTTCATGTTCATTTTACCTATGTTTGCATGCAAATTTTAATACATAGAGATATTACCCTTCCTCAAGCAAAACTTTACTCAATAATCACACTTGTTAATATATGCCTTTCCTTTCATAACAACTGACAAGTGTATTATATACTCAATATATAATCACGGCTTACATATCAACATCAAAGCCATCAAGCTAGGTACATCATAAACAGTTATGTCAATAGTCAATAATAGCTAATCGAGAATCGAGAGATCAAATCATGATACCTAGACACGCATAGGTATGTATGTAGTGTAGTTATGAGGCAAGTAGAGGTCAACATATTCGTATATTGTAACGTCCATTAATGTAGGATATTGTACATATCGTTATGTCTTATTAGGATGTGGTGGTGGCAGGCGATATCTTGTGTATCTTTTGATTTGCAATTGCAACTTAAAGATATGTATTATTGATGGAGTAAAGGTGCAACATCTAATATCTGAACTCTTTGTTGTGTTATTGATATCTTGGTTGCAATGGAGTTCATTTTCTAACTTTTCTATATCTCTACATCACATACCTGATATCATTTACATTAAAGTTTATAAAAGATTGATTGTAATACATTAACATTAAGCAGTTCGGAACATATTGCTAACATCAAATGAGTATTATGAATCTCCTTCCTAAGATACCAGCACTTGTTCTCATCAGTGGTAGTAGCAGTCATGCATTTAGAAGCTCCATTTCACCAATACGACATGTGACAACTCTTTCAATGTCATCATCATCATCATCACTGGTAACAATCAAACAAGCAATTGAAGCACACAAATCAAATAACAGTAACAACAAGTTTATCGATGGAAGTTGGTTCATGCCAGGAACCCGCAATGGTAGAAGCGAATATATTTCTGGTCCTCGTATCCCCGGAGCATTATATCTAGATATAGATGATGTATCTCCACAACCAGGAAGTGCAGATAATCCAAACAGTTTACCGCATATGAAACCATCATCGAAATTATTTGCATGTGTAATGGATAGAATGGGTATCTCGCCAGATGATACACTGTATGTCTATGGTACACCAGGATGTGGATTTAATCATAGAGCATATTGGACCTTATCATCAACTGGATATCATGATCCAACTAAAGTTAAGTTGATACAGGGTAGTTTAGATGAATGGAAAGAATGTGGTGGCGAACTAGACGAGTATGAGTTGAAGGACGATGATGCGAGATTATTCAAAATGAGTGAAGTCACTGATTATGAGAATAAAAGTCCAAAGTATACTTGTTATCAAAATGATAATGATGTATCTTCTGTTGTGAATATGGAACAAGTATTACAAGTAGTCGATGATGACTCTTCATCTGATACAATCATAGTTGATGCACGAAGTGCCGGTAGATTCTACGGTAAAGATCCTGAACCTCGTGAAGGATTGAGATCAGGACACATGCCAAATGCTATCAATGTGCCATTCATATCATTATTAGATACCAATGATATGACCAAGTTTAAGCCAATGGAAGAAGTTAGAGAAATATTTGTTAATGCTGGCATCAAACCACTAGTGGAAGGGGGTGATAATATGCAACGAAAAGTAATTTGTTCCTGTGGTAGTGGAGTTACTGCCGCGGTATTAGCCGTAGGGTTAGAAGAATGCGGCTTGAGAGAAAAGGAAGATATTGCCATCTACGACGGCAGTTGGATCGAGTATGGTGGCAATCAGGAGACACCAATAGTGACGGATTGAACATGAAACTTTGTAGAGGTATGAGTAACCAATTGAAAGACAAATGCCAAACAAATATGATTATTCTTTATTGCGTTGAGAGTAGCAGAATACCAGTCCAACTGACATCCTGTCATTCTCTGCACATGTTATTCCCCCTTCTACAAACATCAAGCTCATCAGTCACCCCTCTTTCACCCCATGGATTCACTCCTCTTTCTCTTTCTGCTATTTGTATCTTCATCATCCTGGATACCACTCACTAGACTTGGATTGGCAATAAGAAGGCTGAATGTAGCGGTAACACTATTGGCAGTGTCGCTACCAGAAGCAAGCATAAATGGATAAAGGCCAGTAACAGGATCAATAACAGCTGCTCCCTCAGGATATGCTTTCAAGATGTGTTCAATAGTTTCAGGGCGAGCACGATGAACAGAAACAGGAGAAGTACTGCTAGCAGCTGCATAGTGGAGAGTAACCCTTCCATCACCATCAACCATTCGAGGCAAGTTTGGATGATCTTTTAGAACCCGTTGGATGTGAAGAGATGGGTCCCGAGTGCGATCTTCTCTCAAAGGATTATTCCAGCCACTGGACGATGTTGTTGACTGCTGAACTAGACACTTGTTCAAGATGTCACGGAGTAAAACTTGTGCATCATATTCTAACTCTGTCGAATGAGTTGTGATTGCTGTCAGTAGTGTTGACAAAGTATCTTCAGATGAAATCGCCCAGCTACTCAAACGGTTTCGGCTCTCGTCTGTCCCATGAGCCATGAGATAGCAAATCGCCTTCACAAATATCTTTTGTGTAGCATCTCCTTTCAAATTTCTTGTTGTCGTCAGGTTGGAGGCACAGTAGATTGCAAGAGCAAAATCTCCGGCCAAGTCCACTAGTGATGTTTGGATAAAGTCACAGGGATAATCATGTAACTTCCAAATGAGTTCAGCTCGATTCAACAGGGTGGGCACAGACTTATTGGTTGCATTGGACCTGACTTTACGGTGCAGAAATGATAATGTAGCTTCCACTACTCTAGCCATCTCTTCCCATCCATGCTTGGCAATCCTCGAAAAGATTGCTGAATTGATTTCATCGCTGCTGACTCCGAGTTTACTTGCACCGGAAGAAGTCAAATTACTGATGGTTTTATCCAGGTAACCCGAGTCAGTCTTCAATTGTTTATTGAGAGTAAGGATAAACTCTGCTCTTTGAAAGAAATGAGATAGATCGTGCTCCTTCAATCTTGTCTGATTATCCAAAAGATTTGAGATCCCACTGGTGATGTTGTCATGACCAAACTTATCAACAACAGCTAGGATCATATTCAACAGTTGATAATCCGGCTCGACCGAGGGGGATAGACCAGACAAAATCTTATTCACAAATGCAACCCTATCACTACTAAGGGCATTCTGGCTCCTAGATCTCACCAACATCTGCAACAACTTTTCGCATGATCTCATATCAAACTTGCTTTTTTCCTTCTTCTCAACAACCTTGATCATTCGATCTAGTAGGGAGTAGTCCCTGGTTGAAACGACCTTATCAACAACTTCTGCAACTCCTTCGCTTCCAGTAAGACACTTTAGTTCAGATTCAGAGTATGTGGTGTCGTATGCTATATTGAAAAGGATGATAACATTGTGCCAGACTGGTCAGTGAACAAATAACACAAGACGATACAATTAACAACACTGCACAGTATACAAACTAACCTAAAACAAAGCTGGCTCTGTATGTTCGCTTTGTAGTTTTTCTTGAATAATAGTCTGGACTGGATGTAGAGGACGAAGCGCAACCGCCCCAGTTGGCACCGTATCCATCGTCAGGATCAGCAAGCATCATTCCATCATCTACAGGATCAAAGTCTACTACATCCTTTAGCCACTTCTCTTCCGCAGTAACATCATTGCCTGACTCATTAAAGAACTGTAAAACTGTTAAATCACTACTGCTATCAATAGTTTCACCATAGTAATTTGTCTTTTCTGAATGCTTGAGCTCGGCCGTAACAATTAGTAACTTCCATCCCTCCCCGGCAGCCGCTTTGATAGCTTCTACACGTGCACGATGTTTAGGAGAAAATGCATTAAATCCTCTATGTAAAAGAGAAAGTGCTGTATATTCTTTTGCCATTGGTATTAGCATCATCCTATCGGCTGGAGGGAGCATGTCCAATGACCACTTGAGAGATGACATCGAATGATTGAGAGAGGTGATGGTGGGTAAATTCTGTCCCTCTACGTTATTCTCATAGCGTAAAGTATAACGCAATAATACACGAGATCCTGACTTGATCTTGGCAAACTCATATTCACAATCTTTATAATGACAGAAGAAGTGGCAGGAGAAGGAAGCATCCCCAGCAGCACCAAGTTGGAAGGCACTAACAGCTTCTTCCTCTTCCTCATCACCATTATCTTCACCCCCATTATTATTATTAAATACGCTAACCTTGCCCCCAGTAAACACAGAGGGTAATTGAACAAATAAAGTACCCAATACATTTGTACCCTCATCAGTATTTTTACACCTATCAACACGACTTCCCTTCTCCATATACAATAATGAATGTAATTCTGCTGATAATTTTGATGGATTAACCCCAAGTTTGTATGCAACTGTCTTTACTAATTTCTCAAGTGATGCCGTCCATGTAGGATTTTTGATACGGATCCTATTTGAATCAACAGTATATGATTTATGATATGTTCCATTATTAATCTTGATTGTATTTCTATTCGATTTGAGCGTCTTGGCATGCCAATCACTAAGAGGAAGAGGCAAATCACCAACTCCATTCACGCGTAAACCCAATGTTGTGGGTAGTGCTGGGGTGAGTGTGGTACCGTCAGCCTTATCGGATGCACAACAACTACCGGTATAGTTAGCATAATTGAGTGAGGAGTAGACATCATAGAGTGATGATGGTTCAACATAACTATTCTCATCATCTTCTTCTTGTTGTTCGTTGGCATTTGTTGAGTCGTCGATATTATTATTATTCGATGGATGATCCTCTTGATCGGCGGCACCATTTAATATACCAACATCAATACCATTGCCTTCCTCGGCAGCATTATCATTATTAGCACCGTCGGCATTCATGGTTGATATCCTTCTCTCAATCAATACATACAACGCTAAAATAGTGTATGATTAAAAAGATACCATTTTAGCGATTCGCCGGTCAAATGCAAGCAAAATAAGTCATTATTGAGGGTTTGACGTTATGTCCTTGGTTTGACGGCCATGATGAACGGATAGTTCCATTGCTGTTCATATTATTGTTATTGAGACGACTTCTCACGTCTCTATATCATCTTCTACTACATTAACTGGAGTTTTAGAACAATCATAAGTAGCAGATATCATAATCAGTTTGGGACGAGATCCACCCCCGCTACTTTATCATATCATTATAGCATATATATCATACACAAAGAAGAGACAAAGAACAATCACAACATACAACAACGACAACATCATGATGGATCATCTCCGCTCTACACTCCTCCTTCTATCAATGTCTACCGTGCTCGGAGGGACTTGCGCTCCTCGTATGGAAGGCGGAGATACGGTTGACTTATTGAATAGACTAATGAGAACAGAAAATCCTCGGCAAGGTTTATTATTACATGTACCAGACTATAGTAAGAAGGTTTATATTTGCAAACTCCTTTATATGATACATCTGATACCTTATCTCTAACCATCTTCTTCTGGTGTTGTCACTCGTTGTAATAATAGTTGAAAGTGGTAGCGGATATTTACCCATGACTCATTATAATCAACACTTCAAAGCATCGAACCCTACATTTCCTCTGACTTATGCATATGAGTATGATTATCCGGATTTGACGGACAGTATATCAAAGGCATTTCCTGGTTTCGTCAGTATGAATGCTCCAGTTTGCCCGACTGTAACCGAGTGTAGCAATGGAGGCGGAACTACTTATGATTGTGAAGGTTTTGGCCCTGAGATTTGGGGGTTTGCATATGTAACTGAAGTGTATGGAACAAAATATGCGGCAAATAGTGGATTGCCTGACTATATTGAGTCGAAAGCAAAGGGAAATGTTTGCTACCCTACTGATGCAAATGCAATTGATCAGCGTGATCCCAGTGGTAATGGAGCATGTAAAGATGGTAACGATCAAGATTTGGTTTGTAATGCAAATGGTGTATGTCTCAACAAGAGAAGTAATAAATGCAAGTGTGAATATGGTGACATTCCTAACGAGGGCGATGGTGTTGGACAATGGATTGTTGATAATGGGGAAGGGACATGTGGGAAGATCAGGTAAGAGAGATAGATAGATTGGGCACACTTTTTATGCATATGTACTGACAGGCACCTCTTTCTAATTCACTAAGCGATGGGAACTTGCAAGCTGCATTCTATGTTGATGCAGCGGCATGCTGGACTGATGTGAATGACGATAGTGGAATGAGTGAGTCCTCCTATTATGTTGCCACTTACAAGCTTGTCTATCTGTCTTGATCTCTCACATATTGATAATCTTATACATCCACGCCACTGTAGGAAACATGGTGAAGCATTCTAATTCATTGTGGGATCATAGGAGCGAATGGCTTAATGATGTCCTACCAGAAAAGCAAGGTAAATGTAAGTAAGACACTAAATTCTCTTTCTTTTATCGATGCGATCCCTTAGTTTGAAAATACACTAACGTATCTACCAAAACAGACGGAGAGTTAAGCTACTGGGGGTGGACGGAATGTACGGTAAATGTCGAAGATTATAATACTAAACCTGAAGAGCATTATGACGCTCTTGCGATCATTCTTCCAACTCAAGAACACAAGGCTGGCTGGGAAGGAGATAACTGGGGAGGTGGTAGCTGGGGACATGCAACTGGGTCTTCTCTCTGTGATCTCGCGTTAGAAGCACAGATAAGACTTGAGAGTACTCTGCACGCATTTTGGACGCAAGGAAGATCGAAGAACAAGCCTATTGTAATAATGGAACAGACACGAGGAATAGATAGCTCAGATTGCGATAAGTTTTGGTCTGGATCTGATTGTGAAGATGGATACAAGAAGCATTTCTTCCGACAGAGCTTCATCTTTCCAGCTGGTAGCTGCCTTCTCTTAAACCCTGATGGTGAAGTGTATTACTATCGAGATGATCCACTGAATAATGAGTTCCCTTGTAAAGACCGGTGGCCTAATGGTTATGATTTCAGCAGTAGCGGTGGCCATGGAGGTTGGTGGAAAGCTGCAAAGGCACATAAGACTGGTAAGAAACCTAAGTCTACCAAAAAGAGCTCAAACTGGCATGCTAGCAGTGGTTGGGAAGAGGAAGAGAAGCATTCTTGGCATAGTGCAGACGATGGAGAAAACAACTGGAATCATGACGATTCGTCTTGGCATGAAGACCCATCATCGTGGGATGAGGAATGGAAAAGCAAGTTAACCAAGTCATCAAAAAAGAGCTGGAATCACGATGAACCGTCTTGGGATCACTGGCAGGCAAGTGAAAATAGTTGGGATGATAGCAAGTCGTCAAAACATACTGAGTGGGGTCGTAGTGGTGACTGGCAAGACTGGTCATCTGGGTCCTGGGTTAATGAAAAGTATCAATGGAAGGAAGGACATAGATGAGAATACTTGTGTCTTTGATGGATGAACTTCTGTGTTGTCTTGTATAATATGCATGTGTCTAAATTAGTATAAGTTCTGAATATAAGTAAACAATACTAGTCGTCTGTTTCTATGTAAGCTTAAGACCGTCAGGACGACTAATGTTGTTTCTGCCACTGGCATCTTTGTCAATCATACCATCGATACTATAAAAGCCGGTTGTTCCGATAGAAAGTAAAGCTACTACTACTAATAGCAATCGATATGGAGAGAGTTCTGCCACCATGGTTATCTTTGATGGCTGGTATCCTTTTGAAAAGCAAATCTCCACCACACAAACCAACTACACGTCCTCTTGCTATACATATCAAATAGACTCTACTAGATATTTATCACCATCTTTACAAGCCCTTGATGAAAATCAATCGTAGTTTGTTTCCTATCTTATCATTTATTTCTCCACACAAGATAAGAAATCATTGTAATAATAATCCCCATCAAATTTTCTCATCATTACAATAACTAGAGATAACCATCTAAACATGAGTACCATTAATGATAACGATGATACAACAATATCAAAGGAACGTGCTAAATCTGCATTCCGATATACAGAGGAAATTGGCCCTGGCCTCAAATTAGACATGGCACTACACAAGATACATCACACAACTCTGTCTGAATTTCAAGAAGTACAAGTCATCGATACCTACTTTGGCAGAACATTAGTTACAGATGGTAAAACGCAAAGTGCGGAACATGATGAATTTGTATATCATGAAAGTTTAGTCCATCCACCATTGTTCTGGAGTGGTATTCTAAGTAAAAGTAGTAGTGGAGAGGCAACTAAAGGCACACCAAAGAGTGTTTTCATTGGTGGCGGAGGAGAACTAGCAACAGCACGAGAGGTATTGAAACATAATACAATTGAAAGATTAGTCATGGTTGATATTGACCCGGTAGTAATTGAAGTATGTAAGCAATATCTACCGGAATGGGGTGGTGATGCGGTTGCCAACCATCCAAAGATGGAGTTAATCATTGGAGATGCACATAAATATCTAATGGAAACAGAAGAGACATTTGATGTTATCATTATGGATATTTCAGACCCGATAGAGGCAGGACCGGGCATAGCTTTGTATACACAAGAGTTCTACAAACGAGCTGCAAAAGTACTAACTCCGAATAGTGGTGTATTCGTTACACAAGCTGGTAGTGCTGATTTTGTTCCCCATCCGACACTCGGTGAAGACATATCCTGCTTCTCTCCAATAATGAATACACTAAATACAGTGTTCGATCATGCTATACCATATACAGTATCCATTGCTAGTTTTGGTGAAGATTGGGGATTTGTAATGGCATTTAATGGATCACAGAATCAGGGAAAGGAATTGATAGATTTGTCATCTGAAAAGATTGACTCATTAATTGAAGAACGAATTGAGTCGGTGCCTGGCGTTCCAGGGCAAAAGCAATCAACTAGTGGAAAGGGCGAACAGGCACTTAGATTATACGACGGAGAAGCTCATCGTGGTGTGTTTGCATTGAGTAAACCATTGAGGAGAGCTATTGAGAAGGATAAACGAATCATGACAAAGGAGAATCCGATCTTCATGTACTAAAATAATGAGGAATTGAATGCATGAGTTTGTGTGTATCTTTATGATCTATGGTATATGTAATCAAGTAGATCAACGAGACATGTGCGCAATACTAATCAATATGAACCATATAGCTCTGATAGCTCTGAGAGCAGGTGTAAGTTGAAGCAAAACAGCAAACTCAAACAGACGTCATCTTAGTATCTTCTTCTTTCTTGTCATCCTTGGGTGCCTTTGCACTGGTCAATGGAGGTGGTGCCGTGACTTGTGAAGTTGACAGCCTTCTCAGCATAGAAGCAGCTTCGTTTGTGTACGGGCTGGCTTCGATTAGGGATATCGATGAAGGGGTTTTACCAGTCGTTTTCTTGCCCTGTAGTGATCCGTCAGGAATAGCAAAAGGTTGGGTAACTTGAGTAGTATTCTTTCCCAATAAGAACAGTGGCACATTACTACCATCCCCCACTGAAACTGCAACCTCTTCCATGACCATAGAATTACTCCCTCTATTAGTAGTTGCTGATGCAGTAGGCAGAGGTTTCATAGCGTAAAAGTTGGGCTCAGTTGACACATCTGTTGGTTGCTTGTGCCCCACACCCTTTACCTTTTGTCTTTGCATCCTCATACAGAGTTGATGTCTGCCTCTCAAGAATAGCTCATGATAGTATGCACCGGCATCTACCCCTTGTGTTATCCTTCTAAAGCCATAAAGATTCAATTGTCGCTGAAAACTTGTTAGCTTTGACTGTTTAAAGTACACCCCCATAATCTCGGCAGCAAATATCTTTGGTTTATGCATTATGAATGCTCTTCCATGGCTGCACCATGTGACTATTTCTGGATGTATGAGTGATTCCTTATCGAGCATATCCATCAACTTCTCCGGGAAAGGCGTACTTACTCCCCCAGTCTTCTTTCGTGTATAGTTCTCAGAGTCTGCTATTCCAGAGTAATCATGGTAAACATGCTTCTGCTTTTGTTTAGGTGGTGACTTGCCTCCTATTAATGCTGGTTCTGCTTGTCTAGATGAAGCTTGTGGGGGTATAAGTGGAGCAGGAGGAAGGGGAGGATGATCGTTAGCTGGTTGTTTTCGTTTTTGCTTTTGTTTAGACTTCTTCTTGGAAGACTGTAGTGATCTTCCTGCTGCTGCTTGAGCCTGCTGTGTTTGTTGCATATGTTGCATTATTGCAGCTTCCATATACTGTTCCTGGTTTGGCTGTTGCTGATGAAGTAGAAAAGAAGAATTCATTGGTTGCATTGTTGGTGGCAATACAGAGTCATGAGGTCGTATTCTGTTTGTCGATGAGGCGGCAGCTAACTCAACAGCTACCTGCCTTATAGCATTGGCACGCATTTGGGTACGTTCCGCAGCTTGCATAGCTTCGGCAGCCAAGAGTAGGAAGCCCGATCCTCTCCTTTCGACTCCTCTACCTACAGCCACATTACTATCTTCTTGATGAGCTGCTGTTGCGGTAGAGCCAGTTGTCAAGTCAGAAGCATCTATAAAAGTATTTGTGGCTGTAGTCTCTTCTCATTGTATGATATGAAAGGGGTACGAATGCAATTTGGTTCAGTGACAAGGTAAGTAAGATCGTGATGCACATCATATCATGTGCACATGCACAACACAAACTTTTGCAAACACACAAAAAGTCCAAGACGGAGATGTACTGCATAGACATTGCAATAGTATATTGATATTATATACACATATTGATTGATATACTAGGATAGCTATCCGTACCTTCATGTTGCAATAGTGATGCTTGGACATCATCATTTGATGTTATATTTTTTGTGACAGATGATTGTTTCGATTCAGCCATTATTTCTTATCAATATCAAGTCTTCTCAATACCTCAACTTCAGATATATTTTATTATTACTTATTGATGCTATATGCTTATACTAAACTGTCATGTTCATAACACATAAACAACTATCGATCTTCAGCGATAAGAACTCAAATCATAAAAAATGAGAAGCCGCCAGGTTAAGATATCGTTTGATCGCCAAATGTCTCTTAGATGTAGCACCTCAACAATACTCTAGAAATAAACATTCTCGTGCTTCATGTAGCTACATAATGTTACGTACAGTACGGACCGTACAGTACGAACAGAGCTCATCTCAAAAATTCTAAGTCTTTTCATTTTGACCATGACAAAGCAATGTACTACATT
>Ga0214481_101163_pt1 | contig 11188 bp, 7 predicted proteins | sample M1_20Mar14CPVII9_4_FD_165057 | JGI IMG/M metagenome (GOLD analysis project Ga0214481, IMG submission 165057) | Marine eukaryotic communities from Monterey Bay, California, United States - M1_20Mar14CPVII9sort6BwellG10 | ecosystem: Environmental > Aquatic > Marine > Unclassified | place: USA...
CAACAACAACACTAGATGGAAAATGTAACGAAGAAGATGTATCAATATGGAATAATAACAATGGTGAATCCGCACGTCCTGAACAATCCAACTTTTGTTCACGTACCTACAATGGTGGATGTTTCTTAAATTCATATTGTATTGAAAGTTGTTTCCAAAGTATTTTCGGTTATAGTGAAGAATGTTCGGTATGTTTTGGTCAAGTACCACAATGTTCGGTTAATAGTGGTTGTACTACTGTTTGTGCTGCAAATAGTTTGGGTGATGAATGTAGGGAGTGCAATGAGCCTTGTGTGGAGGCACTTAATGTATGTACGGGATTACCACAAGTTATAGATGATAACAATGAATCTGATACCGCCACACCATCAAACGATGAAACCACAACAATAGATGACAAAGAAGGTGACACACCAATTATAGTACCACAGCCACCAAATCAAGCAATTGGAACAAATGAGAATGCATGTAACGACTTTGATTTAGAAGCAATTGATACCTGGTATACCGTTTATGAATTAACATTTGTTGAATCTATACGAGATGCTTGGGAAGGCGATGCTAAATTATTGGCTGTTATAATCGTGTTATTCAGTGGTATATGGCCCTACCTTAAGAATATTATATTAGTCATTATATGGTATACTCCTGCAACGGTCAAGACACAGAATGCTACATTATTATGGCTGAGTAGACTGTCGAAGTATACACTCGTCGATGTCTTCGCTGTGATTGGTGTGCTTGTTGGGGTACAACTTCAGTTAAATGTCGGAGGGACAGAAGCTGTTACAAGAGCAGAACCTCGGTTCGGCATAATTGCATTCTTCATAGCGACTGTGTGGGAGTTCATCCAAATAGAATGGGTCAAAGTTATGCATGAACGAGTATTACCACCAAAGAATAATGAAACAGGTGAAGATCGGCTCTTCTTTGCAAAGCTGTGGATGCCAGTACTCATCCTGTTGGTATCACTTGCATTGTACATAGCAGGTGCCATTATGGAAATAGTCTACTTTGCCTCTGCTGATCTTGGTAGTGATGGGGTATGCAAAAGATCGTTCAATCTCGTGACACTTGGTAATGCCCTTATCAACGAAATTAGTTTGACAAGTAACTCGGCACCGGGGCAGACTTGGATACTCTATCTGAGTTATGTGGCATTGATCTTACTATTTCCCATACTAGTTCATGTTTTACAAATTTGCTTCATCTTTGGATGGTTTAAATCAAACAAGCTGAAGAGATTAATCAATTGGACATTAGCTATTTGGTTCTTTGCATGTGTGGATGTATTGTTGATCGGCGTGTTTGCTGTGGAGTACAAATTTCCAAACCTCATTATGAAGATTGCCGGGGATACGAATTCAAGCTTCCTTGACATCGATAGTAATCTGGGTATAGGATTCTATATATTGATTGCATATAGTGTGGTTGCTGGATTTCTACAGTTCTCCCTTCGTATCCGAAATGATGATAAGTCTACAGAGCAGTCAACAATACAAGGAGAGGCAAATGGTGATCAGAAAGAAGGTGCTTAAAAGAGTTGTGGTCTTAACACAGGTATATTGTAAAGTAGATACATGTGTATACATTGAACTTGCTGTTATCTACCTACTACTTCATTCTTCTAACTAACGCCCAAATCTTCAATAGATAGTGAAGAGGTAGGAGGTCTCTCCCCAATGTCAAGGTTCCCCAGTACTTAGGGCACGTACCTAAGAACTATGTGTACTGTTGCCCCAGATTTGATATTGTAGTCAACAAGAGTACGATAACCTTCTAATTCTTTGCCGGCATATATCAAACGAATTTTTTTGGAAGGAATACCTTCCTTGTCTTGAATCTCTTCCTTTAATCTGAGGATCGTGTCAGATGCTTGAGTGACCTCGCAAATAATTCTCTTTCCTGTCAGTGTTTTGATGATAATTTTCCATTGACAAGGGCTTTCAATACAAGGACTAGGAGTAATCTGTTCATGCCGGGATAGAGCATCAACTTTGGTCATTAAGGCATCTTCGTCAAGAAAAGAAGACAAACGTTTTGGCCAGCTAACAATGATAGAACCCCAATTCTTCACAACATTTACTACTAAAACTGTCTCCTGATCATCCAATACATACTTGTGATTCATCTCGAGCTGATCAGTAGTTACATTTCCAAGCTGAACTGCATCACTATCATCACCATACATATTATTGATACATGTCAATGAAACCTGATTCATAATAGACTGCAAATGTAGTGACTCTTGTGTTGGGTTCAACTTTATCAAATGAGACAAACGTTGGCCCAACATTAATCGAAATTCGGCGATAGTCAATGTTGGTGATATTCTAGCAACGATAGGTTCTCCAAGCATGCTCTTGCGAGAGTAATTTGGCTTCGGCAGTGATGTGGTGCCAGAACTCATTGGATGAGAAGTCAAGGAGGAACCCATCTTTTGGATAAGGATTTGAACTAGCACGCCTTCTTTCATTGTTTGTTCATCTATGACATGGTTGTTGGTTGAAATAGAATGCTTGAGCTTAGACGACGCTTGTCGAGTTCGAGCATTCTTGATTTGAGATAATACAGTTGATACATCCTCCTTCACCCTGTGCATAGGATATATCTGATATGCATATATGATATCACCGTCTTTTATCACACTAATTCTAGAGTCCATATCATCATAATATCTCCATACCTTCAGACAGATAAAGTAAGACTTGATATGTGAGAGCCTATTATCATAGTATGCAAGGAGTAGTTTATACATGGGAATCTTACCTTTTGTCCGTATATCTCCACAAGATGAACATCTTCCTCCAACAGATCTTCGTCGGCATATCCATACTTATCTCGTGCAAGCTTAACAACTTGAGAACGCAATGTCTGGAACTTAGAATGCTTGCATAGCAGGATACTTAACTCGAATGGTTCAGGGCGACGATTAACCTCTGTAGCACGATGTATGAATGGAACAAACTCGACCTTGACAATCCTTTCACCTGATGTACTTCCAAATAGTTGCCGAATCTCAGCTTCTAGTACAGCAATATTTCCGCCGACATTACCCACGGTGAGATCTTTGAGTACACCTTCGATCTTATCACCTTCCACTTGCATCTTGTTATGCTCATCTCGTCCAGCTTTGAGGATCTGTTTTCATTTACGAGGTTACAGAAGAGAATGAGTTAGATATATACTCATGATTGATGTCATAGCACCGGTAGACATATCAATATAGGAACAACTTACATCTTCGAGTGCCAATAGAGCAATATTTGTGGTACTAGTGTCAATGGTGAGCATAGAATAGAGATGGTAGACACAATCCTGACTGACCAAATATTTAATCAGGTCATAGTTGCCAGACTTAGTAATTTGACGAATGGCATTCAAAGCTAACTTTCTGTCTTGCTCACTCTCCATCATATGTAATAGTCCTGATACTATATTGCAGTCAATTGCACTTTTAATCAGATTTGGATTAGCAGTGATGATATTGCTAATGATACAACATGCCAGCTTTTGAGTAACGCGGCATGAACTAGCAAGTGTGGTTGATATACATGCAATGCCATTCAAATCAGTAATAGATTGGACACATTCATCCCCTCCGGATGAAATGAGGTGGATGCACTTCAGTGCAGGTAGTTGCACAGATAAAAACATTCGGGAATTCATCAGCAGATGCTTCACAAATCCCATTTTGGCTGCTTGACCGAGATCCTCGCCCTCCATTCCATCTAGAATAGGAAACAATGCCCAACAAGTATTGCTCCGTATATCACTATCCCAATTCACAAGAAGCTGAGTCAGAATCGTAATGCAGGTTTTAGCTGTTGTGAATACAAATTTCTTCCCTTTACAGAATAGCTTGAGGCTCCCAACTGCCACCCTTAAAACAGCTGTTGGTGTACTTGATTGCTTGAGCACTTGTAGTAAAGGTTTAATGATACCAGCATCCAGCAACAGGTTATGATACTTGACAGAAGTATTAGCAATTGTACCTACAGCCAATAAGATAGAAATGACATCATCATTATCTTCAGCCTCAACAGAGTTCACCAAAATGGGAAGGAAGCCATCTACCTTCTTGATTACTAACCTCCAGCTACAAGCACCATTTTGCACAAGTTTGATCATCATACGGCATAAATTTGTTGGAGTTGTTACACCGTCTTCTGCTGCCAACCAACGGCCTAATTGACCAGGTAACTTCTTCATCATATGGATAATGTGGGGTTGAAGTTTTTTTGTTATTGATTTGCTCGTAATGTGACAGTTTAGCGCTGCAGTGATGAGCAGCTGCAGTGCATTGTCCACACAAGTGCCTTGTTTAGAATCCAGTAAAGATTTTAAAACTGTAATGGTATTTCGACTGGTGCTCATAACTGTTTCAATATGACGTTGTGTTTCTTGACATGATCCCCCAGTGCATACATGATTCTTCAAAAACAGTAAACCAATTTTGACAATATCATCATTAGAAGATTCTAACAGCTTTGTGAATGATGTGACAAGTTGATCGTTCATAACCAACCTTCGATGCTTTGTGCCTCCTCTCAAAAGGAAACTGTTTACGGCGACCGACGCCTCCCATATGTATCTATCATTAAATTGAGGCGTCAAATACCTCTCAAGCAGCGGGATAACGTTTAACTCAACTATTTGGTGTATTGTCACCTCGTCTACCATGACAACAAATCTACGGATGAGTCTCAGACAATCCAGTTCAATGTCTACATACTCAGAATCTTTATGGATGCCCTCCGAAGTGGAACACCCTTTCACAACTGACCCGATTTGATGTCTATATCCAAACAGCTTATGTAATGATCTATCAAACTCTGTTTTGGTCATTGGTAAACCAATTTTGTCCATTAGATAATCAAGGGATTCTTCTGATACATAACACTGTTCCTCAAGAGGCATTGAATGATGCTCGTCTAATGTAAAGGACTTCATAATAGCATTTGATACGGATTGAATTGATAACTTGTTGACATCTAATTCGGCATATTCAATAACCCTTTTGATTTCATCTAATTCTTCTTGTTTGTATTTAACAATGTAGAATGCCTTCCCATCATCTGAGGTAATGGTGTATCTTCGACCCTGTCCCAATAGATTTAACAAACGTGTACCCGATCGTAGCATTTCCTTCCCTCCCGGTCGGGCTTCAAGAACACTCTCAATCTGAGCTATTTGCAAACATACATCAAGGCTAAATAATCTTCTCGACTTAACTTTGGATGAACCCCTGGATTCAAACTCGACTACTGATTGTAACGGGAAGCTCCTACATGCCCTGAGGCACACCTCACAATTGTTCCCACGCATACCATTCTTATCATTCGTGTCCGGGCAGCACAATCCAAGTATCCGTAGGTTACTATTCAATGCCCCACATCTAAATGCACCAGATAACTGATCTAAGAATATCAGCATACTTTCCCGTGCAGCAAGATTTGGATATGTTCCATCATCCCCTTCCGAGAAATAATCATTTACTGCTGAATACCCCTCGATAATGTTCCCATTCTCATCTCTCCCTCCGAATACTACCCGTTCTAATTTACTAAATCTAGAAAGATAATGTACTATTCTAACTGAACTTTCCAAATCAATCTCAACATTTGTACGCTCATCCTCAGTACCAACATCATGTGTATGTGAAGTGAATAACGAATTGATATGTATCTCTTTAATATCCCTGAATCTAGACGCCACTGTTAAATTGATTTGTTCTGGTTTGTCAATTCGTAATGTTTTGAGAAGAGGCATGGCATCGTGCAATATTGCACGGGATGTAGCCCCGCATGCTAATACTGTTTCAAAGTTTAAATCTTTGTGTTCATATGATATGTTCATATGACATGTTCATATTAGATTGGCAAATAGAAAGACAGTATATAAGTCAGTGAGTTTATTTACAATAATACCTTTTGTAATAAACAGCAAAGTGTCACAACAACGTCATTTCATACACAAAACCAAAGTATAACCTGTTATATAACGGCATAAATAATTTACTTTTGCAAATAATTGCATATATATATAACTTACATTCCATTACTCCCGCCCAAACCTCTGGTGGTAATGATGTCGGTTGTTCATTTTCATTTGTAGATGGTCGTAGTCGTTTTACTATACGCTCAGGGGGTATACCACCCCGTTTAGTTGATGACATCTCATTCATCCGATAGAGTAAAGTCTTAGATTGCTAAGCTCTACGATATTTGTAGTCAGCTGGATTTTAGCGCTGCGGATGGAAAGAAGAATGTTCAAACTTTATATGTACTGGGAATACTCTCAGTATATGAAAGTCGATATTGAATTACCCCATAATGTAACAAAAGAGTTGCATACCTATGAGATTGCATTTTGATTTTCGGACGAACCTGCATACTCGACTCTTAAAATATTAGGTTATTGACCGAAACATGATACATCAGAACTGTATGATGGGCAAGCTTATATTCTGCTGTCTAAAGTAGATTATCACCTATAATATTATGAAGGAACTCTTATTCTTTGGTACAAATTGTGGTATCCTTTTGCCACCCGCCCGCGTCGTGCAATACACCCTGCCTTTCATCTCCTCCTCATCCACAGAATGGTAACCAAGAGATTACATACATCACAGACACTGTGCATAAACACTATGATAGAGACTTGAGCATAGGAAGTAGGAGAGACCTACCTCTTATTAATCAAGATACACAGATATAAAACAAGTACTCAGCTTGTTTTTGTCTTGTTATTGTATGGTGGGCAATCCTAGACTACGGTATAGCAATATGTACTTATGTATGCTGTTGAGGAGAATGCCACTCATGAGGTTTTAAGAGGCCCTTTCAAGATCAAGCAGGATAAACCCCTGCCAATATTAAGTTCGCACGCGTATCCTGTTCTTTGGTGATCTTAATGACCAAAGAGACACATTACAAAACGACACAAAATACAAAACACAAATTATACAAACACTCTTCGTATCATTTATCATACAACATAACAGAATAACTGAAGTATATTAATCATCATGAAGCTACATCTTGCTTATTTATTTGCAACTAAGCATTACATTGGTAGTGCACTCGGTCTTCATTCGTCTTCGAGACGACTAACACTTGATCAAGCCGAGGCAGCAAAGCGTGTCGATAATGCCGTAAATGTCGCCTTGTCATCGGTTGAGAATGGAGATGTTACAGGTGTTGCATTGCCTTTAAACTATGTTGCTCTTAGCAGTAAAAACGGTTATGAACAGCAGCTAACTGTCAATTTAGGATTGCCTGGTGTTGATCGGAACTTGAATATATTGATCGATACAGGTATGTCGTATTCGTATCTTTGTTTTTGTATTTTGCTCATATCATATTATGTCTCACAAATATTCCTCACCCCTTTAAACCATATTATATTCATATTTTCCTCACCACTTTATATTTATACCATATCATATTCATAGGTTCGAGCTCGTTGGCATTTTGTAACAAGTCGTTAGCTGAGGAGGCAAGTATTAGTAAAGTTGACTATGCCCAATGCAATCAATATGGAGAAAACTCCCCTACATGCCCAGACAACAGCACAGGTAGTTCTTTGTTCTTTGTTGGTCAAGTGTACGAAGGTAATGTTGGCGCCTACAATAATCAAGGAGAAGAGATTGCATCAATGGACAATGTAACTTTTACAATAATGGATGAAAAACAAATCTATACCTGTGATAGTCCATTGGATGGTATCCTTGGCATTTCACACTCAGTGGGGAATATGGTTGTTTCAACTCCTACTTTGGACTTTGATGCATCAAGCTTGTGGAGCGAATATTGCAAGAAACCTGACCTTGGTATTGGATTCGAGTCAATTGGAAGCTGTGCCTTAGGAAACCTTTCTCAGGTTACTCTTCCCTCCCCACTTGAGGCCGCACTATCACAAGGTGTTGAGTCTGGGTATAACAAGGCAGAAGCATTTGGGTTATACCTGGATTATGCAGCAACGATCGGGTCTACGGAGGATACAATTGTGCCCTCGTTGGGCGCTTACTTTGGAGGTGATTTGGCTTTGAACAACGACTTCTACAATGGTGGAAACGTTCAAACATCGAAGCAGGTTACCAACAACTGTCAAGGAATTACAGATCCGCTGGAATGGTATCAATTGGCATTCAATACAATTCGTGTGCCAAGTCTCAACTTTACATACGATACTACTGAACTCTGTCAAGTTTGTTCAAATTGCTACACCGATTCCGGTAACAGCATGATTCAGCTACCACTTCCTGAAGAGTATTGCAGCTCACTCCCAACCAATCCCGATGAGCTCAAAGCATTAGGTTCTTTGTATATTGATCTTGATGGTGCTGATGGAGGGAATGTCACTCTCGAGCTGCCACTTCTCTGGGTGAAAGAGCAGTCGGCCTTATTAGGACATGTTGAATGCACTGGTTTGTCAGGTAATTTTGTTCTAGGGCTTCCCATCTCCCAGTACTATTACCTTGCTTTTGAAATGGCGAATAAGACTGTAACATTTGTCAATCTTACCCTATCCGATGAGACGGAAAACTTTATTGATGGCCCAGAACTTGGTGGCGCTGCTTCTACTAGTGCAGGGTATCTTCTATACCAAGCATTTACCACTGGTATCTTGGTCGCTGCATCGTGCATCTATTTGGTGCAGTAGGAAGGGAGGGGTGTCTGTGGATGATCGTGTGAGAATTAAAGTCTTCATAAGTTTTATAGTATGTGTGTGGTTCGTGTTTGATAGTGTACCAGAGAAGACGGATCTTTTGACAGTTTGGACTATCTTTGTGAGGTTGGTTTGTCACGAGAGGTTGATAGTCAGAAGATCTCTCAGTCAGTTAAAGCTAAAAAGATATAGTTGTGGTTGATACCTAACTTAGCGAGTTATCTGATCTGATCTATAATGATAGACAAAGTTCCTTTAAATCTTGCAACATTGGCCCCACATCTGGATCATTCAAATACACACCAAACGATGAAGGGTCGTCCATACATTCTTGTACAGCCTCTTGTATCTTGGGATTCGATTGTGCACGGGTAACTATGGCTCGTATACCCGCATTAGTTGATAGGAGATGTTGTGCCTCTTGTATTATTGCATCATCATCTATTGTTTTGCCATTGCTACTACCGTTTGTGGTATCATGTGATGATGTAGTAGTAGGAGCATCACCAATGTTTGTAAAGAAAGATGGCGATGGTGGGGTAGTCTTTGGTCCTCCCTTCCATGCATTGGAAAATCTATCAGCTGCCGTTTGTGGTATATCTTTCTCCTCTTCCTCTTCATCCCAATCATCTTCGGTATCCATTTCTGCATCTATAATCTCAACTTCGATGAAAGATTGATCCTTTGGTGTTGAGTCATTATCATTTGATGAGAATACCTCAACATTGCCACTCTTGAATCCTCTTGGCTCGTCTATTATTACCTTCTTTGGTGCATCGTCATCTTCTTTCTTATTACCCTTGTTGCTAAACATATCTTTTAAGTTATTAAAGGCGAATGATCCCACTCGTTGCTTCTTTTGATTCTGACGATCTTGTCTTTGCTTATTATTATTAGTACTTGATTGTGATGATTTTGGAGGGGCATTATTGTTCACTCTATTCCATTTATCTCGTGGTGGCGGTCCAGCAGTCCTATCCGTCCTTACGGCATGTGGCTGTGGATTAGAGAATGGGGCTGGTTCGAATGGAGGCGGTTCATAGTTTGGATCTCGCGGTGGAGGCTCAACCTGTAATGGAGGTGAGTATGCCGTATTCTGATCAAAGTAGGCCGAGCCCATGAATGGCTGTGTAGCGTCGGGCGTGTCCTTAATGTTGAACCCTCGAGGATCAGTTGGTCGTTTCCGAGGAGGCGGCTTACCATTCGTACTCCGCTTGCCTGGATTAGTAAATGGTGTGAATGGACCCTGAGACCCACCACCTCTTCTATTACCTCTAGCCCCATCCGTTACTGGAGATGTAAATGGTGTTTGAGGAGGAACACGCTTTGGTTCCCGACGTGACGATGAGCTACCCTGAGTATTAAAACTCCCCGGTTCTGTAAATGGAGCCGGCTCAAATGGACGTTGGGAATTAGTACTACTGCTTCTACTCCGCTTGTCGGTAGCTTTAGCTGCCGAACCTGGATCATATTGACGTGTCGATGGAGATCCTTTATTCCATGATGATGCATACCCTCTATTATTACTGTTTGGTGGTGGTATATTATTGAACGCAGAAGATACGGCATTATTGTTCTGCTTACCCCATGATGTCTTATATCCTCTATCATTCGAGTTGCCGTAGCTATTACCCCGTCGTTTCACCGGTGGTGATCTAAATGCTTCATCAACTCTAGCAGAAGATGTCTTGAAAGACTTTGTTCTAGAGGAACGACTCTGTGGCATCTTGGGTGGTCGTCTTGATGGAGGAGTTGTTGCTCGAGATCGTGACTTTTGCTGCTCAGATCCCTTGAGTATATCAGTTAATGATTGTTTATTTGCATATGCCGATGATCCAGACGAGGATTGTTCACCAATAACAGATCCCTGACGCTGCTGTCGTTGTGTCGTACCAAAGGAGTGTGGTGGTTCTGATGATATCGGTGTACGCTTCGGTGGACGTCTTCGTCCCTTCTTATCATCTTGGATCATATCAGCTAGTGGTGTACTTTGATATTCTAATCTTGACTTTCGTTTCGTCTTGCCGAATAGATTGGGCTCTTCCTTCTTGAATGTCTTACCGCCAAAGGATGATTGAGAACGTAACTGTGTCCGTCGTTCTTCACGATCTCTCCGTTCTTCCTCTTCTTCCTTCATCATCTCCTCTTCCATCAACTTCATCATATCATCATCCGACATTTGTTCACCATAACTCTCCTCCTCTTCTTCATAATCATCCATTATCAATCCACCTTCCTTAATGGCACGATCGACACGTTCCACTGCCAATGCATATGCCATCTCCTTCTTACCCATGAAATGCTTGGCAGGGATACCATACTGACTTTCCAATTCACCCGATAATGACTCTTCATCCCATGATGTATATAAATTATCATATTCCATATTAATCAATTGTTCTGCCGAGGGTAATAATTCATCACTTGATGTTGTCGTACAATCTACACCCTCTCTTATAGGTACCGGTACACCATTCTCATCAACGACACATCCATCTGCCTCTAATCCTAACAA
>Ga0214481_101166_pt1 | contig 11169 bp, 5 predicted proteins | sample M1_20Mar14CPVII9_4_FD_165057 | JGI IMG/M metagenome (GOLD analysis project Ga0214481, IMG submission 165057) | Marine eukaryotic communities from Monterey Bay, California, United States - M1_20Mar14CPVII9sort6BwellG10 | ecosystem: Environmental > Aquatic > Marine > Unclassified | place: USA...
GATAATCCGATCCATGTCCCTTGCGAGTACATTTGGATGACCATACGAATACATCCTTACCGCATGCAGGATTTTGCCATGATGGACTGATAATTATATCTGAGGATACAGAACTAGAACCTACACTCTTTTTTAACTTTGATCTCTTCTTTAACACCTTATCAGTAGCACTAGTAGCATTCCATCTATTAGATTCATCTGTAGCCTCCTTCAATCCTATAATAACAAGTGACGACATTATACTACCCACACCACTACCATTGAGCGATACAATGTCTCTATTATTGTTGGTGGTACTACTCGAACTTGTACTTGTGCTCTTCCTAAGGATACCATCATTCTGTTGACTGTTATTGCAATCGTCTAATGTTAACTTATCTGTACATTTGGATAGATCCTCATCTGTAATATCGAGATCATGTGCTCGTATAAATGAAGCAGTTCTATTAAGGGCTGTCTTAGTCTTCACAACATCTAATTTGCAACAATTGCTGCAGGCGTCTAAGGTATCCTCTAATGTCATATTGTGTGCCGTTAGTTGTGCAGTGTATTGTTTAGCTTGAAGACGCGGAGGACTTCTACTTGGTGATGGTGGTTCATAGAATACCATTGCTGCGTTGACTTTTTCAGGAGAAAAGGGTATCCTAGGAAGAAATGTCAATCAATCAGAGCAAAGTAAAGATGCTACCACCACTACTCACGAAACTCAACGCAATAAGATTAGTATTTCGAATTAATAAGAGGCTCAATAGGGAGGGAAACGAGGCAAATACTATTTGCTCAAGGGAGTAAGATAAACAATTATAGTATTGAAAAAATGGCATCGGCGGCGGCGCTAAATTCGATGCAGAAAGCTGCAATGAACTCTTCAATCGATGGAAATGTTCGTCGTCGAGATCGACCACCCCCAACAACATATTATGGTACTCATCCTTCATCCTCTGAAGAGGATATACTACTTGGTGGTGGTAGTTATGGTATAGAGGAAGGATTGTATATGCAACGACAACGTCGACAGTCAATATCCCCTTGGTACAAACAACCACAGAAGATGATATTGGTAGCAACCTTATGTTTTGTTGGCAGTGTTTTGTATTTAGCCAACTTGGCACACACAATTATACAAACTAATAATCAACTTCATAATATGAAGAATACAAATAATAAGATGAAATCAGCTAGAAATTTATATGGCGCTTCATCATCATCTGGCTCAACCTCCAGCTTAAATAATGGAAAAGCATCTGATGAACATATAAAAGAATGGTTAGAAACACATGATACTTATGGCAATAAATACGGTGCAACTGCATCTAATTCTGGAGAAGCAAATAATAATGAAGACTTTCAACAATGGATGAATAATAGATATGGAGCTTCAAGTAGTGTGTATAGTAGTGATTATAAGAAAAGCGGCATCTCTAGTAGTAGTAGTTCTAGTTCTACAAACAGTGAGCTTGGTGATGCATATAATGATTATCTAGAGTATTTGCAATCAGAAGAAAAGATGGGCAACGTCCAGGATCAGTCCAACTTGGGAGCTAGTGTTGGTGGCGGAGCTGATGCAGTGTACAAAGAATGGCTCGAGTATAATAATAATGGTGGTCAACATACGAAGTATAATCCTAATAATGGACAGTATACACAGACTGCCACGCCACCAAGAACGATGTCCGAGGCTTTGACAAAGATTCAACAATTAGAAAGTGAGCTAAAAGCAAGAAAAGCTCAGCTACGACAAGGTTCAGGACAATAACCAAAAGTAGAGGTATATGTAGACATGTAAATATATATGAATAGATATCTTTCCCAAAGTCTGTCCTTTAACCCATTCTAGATTTAGAAGGACGATACTTATCGAGTATTTCAAACCCACTGTTGTTGTAATCTTCTTTCTTGTCTAGTTTTGATTGATATACTTCATGGGCCACTAACTCTCCAACGAGAGGACCCAGTGTAATACCAGAGTGAGTAACTGCGCTATATAATCCATCTTCAACATATCCTAGAGTCGGGAATCCGTCTTTAGGAAAAGCTCTGTTGGCCTGGGACACTCTTTCTAACTCGTATCCTTCCTGTAGCTCATATGGTGCTATTGCTGAGATGACATCCTCAACCATGGCCTTTCCAATCTTACTATCGTCGTCCACATTAGCCAAACTTTGTGATTCCGTTGTACTATCCTGTTTAGTATCTCCCCCAGCAACCATTTTACCGCCACCAACGACAATTGTATCAGATCTCCTAAGAATGTGGAAATGTGAAGTTTTATCCACAAATATTCTATCTAATGTCTTGGCAGTCTTGTCGTTATCAGCACACTTTGTTTTGGCATAAGCTAGCTTGCCCGGCTTGTCCAACAATGTCAAATGATCTGCAAGGCCGAGTTCGGGTTTAGACGAATTGGCTCCAGCAGCTATGATAACAGTATCTGCAATAACTGTGTGTGTACTTGCACCATCAGTTTTAGCATATTGAACTCCTACAACTTTATCATGCTCATTACGAACCAGATTACTCATCAGTGCTCCTTCTATGAAGTCGACTCCATTGTCGTTTGCAGACATTCGTAGGACCTTCACAGCTTGAATTGGATCAACATGACCTTCCTCAGGATAGAAGTGTATCTCGGAATCATCAGAAGATGGAGTAGAAGACCAATCAATACCTGGCTCTATCTCAGATAGTTCATCTATGTCTAAAGGTCCAAGACATGAATAGTATGGACTCATGATCGGTAATTGTGAATCTCCAACTTGCTTTGTACTTCGAACTAAAGTGCCACACCATACTGGAAGATCTTTCAAGACTTTATGACGCTTCCATACTTCCATACCCAAACAGTTGAGCTGTTTATATGATAGCGGTATTTTGCTATTTCCATTTATCCAAGCAAATGATGAGGAAGTTGCAGTTCCTGGATCTATATCACCGTCCTCGGATGTAAAAGGTAAAAGGTTTGTTCTTTCATCCAACACTGTGACTTTAACCCCAAGCCTAGATAGATGGTAAGCAATAGAAGAGCCTAACATACCTGAACCAACGACTACAGCCGATTTTGTAGTACTGGTATCATCCAAGGTTGATTTGCTTGTATGAAATAGAAACTCCAGGTCGGATGAAATCAATTTCACTCGATGAGAGCTTTCACTGGCATCTCTGTCCTCGTTCACATAGTCTTTTGATTCGAGATATTGATCAATATCATCGCCTACTACTTTGTGAAGTAGCTCCATATGATAGCTCTCTTGCTCATTGTTGCTTAAAGATAAGAGCAGTCCATTTCGCTCATGAATCTCCTTCAAAGCTAACTCCTTGTTGGGTATCACATTACCATTAGATATAGACAAGGAATAAGTCTCAAGATAGTCCAGTATATCTTGAACCGATCCTATTGGCAGTGAAGATGACAGATCAGTCTTGCTTTTGTTTGTCCAGGGTTCAGAGGCAAGAGCCTCCAACGCTGGCATTATCTCTTCTACCAATCTTTGTAATTCATTTGATTTTGTCTCGTGTACTTCTTTTACTGTTAAAGATCCATTTTCATTATTGAATGAGTGACACATTAACCACATTAGACTACTCCAAGCAATCTTTTTGGCTGCAGCTATTTGAATATCTTGTGGATCCTCAACTATTTGTGTTGGTATCCCATCATCATTGAACAAATTAGCCAAAGTTTGCGCATGTCTACCATAAATGACAGTCGGTGGTGCTTCTGGAGAAGTATTCAATCTAGGCTCTCCATTTGTATTGTTATGTGATACACCAAAATGAAGAATTGCAACTGTTACTTCTTCTCCTCCAAAGTTTAGATGTCGTGATGGGATACAGTTACAAAGAAATACCAAATCTTTTCTCCGCTCTGGTATTGTTGATTTCCAAACATTTTGTGTAGATGATGATGGCACTGCTGCATATATTGGTGTATTAAGAGTGCTTAGACAACCAGGTGATACTCCCCGAGGTACGACTGCAACATTCAGTGATTGAGGATATATTGAATTGTCTGTATTATATTGTTTTGATGTAATCGGTTTGTTTAATTTGTGGAGAATGTAGCTACCAATCTTTCCCGTGCTACCCACTACTTCTCCACCAGGATATCTATCATCGCCATGACTCTCGTCGGTACTACTCTTCGTATATCTATGAGAAGTGTAGAAGATACGATGATATTGATGATGTTGATGTATGTTTGATATCTGCAGTGGTATCCAACATGATATGAGACCGCATGTTACCATCAAAACAAAGATGACATGTATTGTATACATTATTACTTGCTCCCCTTTGTACCTCTCAAATAAACTCCCCTGCTCGCTGATCTCCTCTATGTACATTGTCGTGTGGGAGTATTAAAGAAATGGGAGGTGTTGTTAGGTAGGAGATATCAGATGGAAGAAGCCTGCAGCTGCCGCATACAATATAATTTCACCATCCATCAACCCTATATTCATCCATCAATAGAGTGCAAATATACAATAAATGAAAATGACACACATCATGTACATTGCAATCATTGCAATACTTCTTCTATGCCAACATGACATATCATATGCATACACAGCATCAACGTCAATACCACCTTTGCTTGATGTGCCAGTTTACTCACTATCAACACTCGGTACTAGTAGTGATAACGATGATAATGATAGTACAACAACAAGTAACAAGAGTACAATGAACATACTCACATATGCAACTCCTGTTAGTGTTAAACCATACCGTATGTGGTCAATTAGTTTATACAAGGGAACATTATCACATGAAAACTTTACACGAGATCGTAGAGGTATATTGCAATTATTATGTCCAGAACATGCATCTTGCAAAGGAAAGAGTGGAATAGAAGGGGAGCTGATTCGACTGCTTGGCGGATCGTCTGGTAAGGATGTAGATAAAAGGTTACTTTGCAAAGAAATGGGATATGAATGGGAAAATCTACCAAATGAAGAGGATGGCAATGATATTGAATGGCCAAAAGTTTTACCATCATGTATCTATTATTTGAAGCTAGAATTGGTAGGGGATATGATTGATTGTGGAAGTCATGAAGTAGCATTATGCAAAGTTATATCAATGATGTCTGGTGAGGAGATAACCGATGCATCAGAAGAATTAGATTCACTTTCTACAAGACAATTGAGGAAGGATTCTATTATATCAGAATTAGGCAGAGTTATACCATTGGACAACGATTGATAGAGATGCATTTGTTGTTCCTAAGAAAAGATATGTGCTTACAGTTAGAGAGAGCAAAGAACAGGGAGATCCTTTTAACTTAAATGACATTTTATTAACCATAAGACACATGGACTTTCAGAATCATCAACAAGCGGTCATATATGATAGAGTGAGGATGCAAGGTAAGATAAGTTCACATCAGCTTTGATCAAAGCTCAAGGCTTCTCGAATTGATCTGATACCTAATCGGGATTAAACAAATCATTTGGCGACTAAACTCATCTAGCTAAGCACAACAAATATCAAATAACAAAGCATTAAAGATGAGCAACTACAATAGCAACTTTATCTATTGTTAAGTTTACCATATCCGTCTAAAGTTAGTTCTTGCTTGTGGTTATAAAGCTAGTTATATTGTTGGCTGTGAAAAAAGTATCGGCGGCGGTGGGGAATGAATAATAAATGATGAGTTTACCAACCTCATCAAATTCACATGATTCAGAAGTTGCCATAATACTAGAAGAAATTGTATGCAAGGCGGCAGCCGAAGATAATAGCGATTACAAGTCAATGTTCAAAAGTATCAAGGATCAGTCTAATACTGAAACTCCTCCATCATGTGTTACTACACTGTTCGAGGAGGTAGCGACCTCTCTTACTCTTACCAATGCTGAAAAAGAAAAAGGTGAGTGATTACAGTAGTGCCAAGCGTATACCTATTTGTTCTGATATCATTATAAATACCTATTTGTCTCACACAAATTTTATCTGTTGTTAGTTCGTCGTGTCAAAATATTAGATGCACTCGAATGTGCTAAGCATTATCAAACATCAGATACATCACAAGATTTCATTATTAAACACATAGTACAAATTACCAGTACTCTTACCAAGGTCAATAACATTAAAGAGGCAGATAAAGATGTCACATACAAAGCTGTATGCTGTTTATTAGATGTAATTAATAGTGGTATAAAGAGAGAAGACTTCGATTGTACTTCGTTATTAGAATCATTGGCTATCATCCTAGAAAAAAGTACAATAGAGATTGCCAATACCTTTCATCGCATGGGTGGTTTAGATAATCTCTCAAAGTACTTAGTTTCAAAAGTTGCCACTTCTACCTTTCCCAACATGAAAACAGTAATGAAATTACTAGATCGAAGTTGGTTGAGTCAAGACGTTCAAACTACAAAGGATATTGCTGACGCGATAATGAAACATATTCTAAGTATTGATGAGGATGCAATGAAGAAGATCAATAGTGCTAAGTCAGTTAATTCTATTAGAATTAATCTGTTTCAAGTTCATGTGAAACTATTTAAAAATTATCTTCAGTCGATGAATCACTTTTTGACATTCATGGAAAAGTGGGCAATGAAGCTTGTTGTATACGAGGACGCCGATTTGAAACTTTTTGGCTTGGCCCAAATAGTACAGATTGTAACCCGAACACCACCACTAGCATACGTCGTTACGGGCGCAGGATGTAGTCATATAAATGGTACATATGCTGCATATGGAGAACTATGGTACCAAATGAACATTCCTGAAAGCTACGAAGCTGACCCTGAATGGTCCGGGAAGAGACTTACATTGTTCCAATGTACCATGCGATCACAGCATAAATGGTGGTTCATATCTGAGGCCGATGTAGACCAACCAGGTACGGATAAGGATATTGACTACTATCAACTCAAATCAAAGCACGGCAGTGACGAGCTCCCTAGTCCGTCTGGATGGATAACTTGCAAAGCAGGGACCCAACCCCCGCCAACAGTTGAAGCAATACGAAGTGAATACAACACCATTGAGTTGGTGAATTGGACTATTAAAAATGGTATACTTGGACTAGCAATGGAGTTATTATCATCTGATGACTCCACTATAAAAATGACAAAAGAGTTGATATCTACCGCTGTACATACTGATGGACAGGGTGCATTGAAATACCTTACAGAGTATTTGACTTCACGTAACAACGAATTTCCTCCACTAGGAATGGCGGCAATGTTGCTTGATGTTGCTCTTGGGTCAATCAGCAAGAACATGTATTCAACTGATGCATGTCTAGTATGCAAAGCAGTGATGGAGCATTTCCTTAGCTTGAACGATAGGAATATTCGAAAGCTCAAAACAAATATTGATGATGGAAATAATGTGTTATTGTACTTGAGTTTATATGCAACCACGAAGCATATACCCTTGTTGGTACGTGTTTTTGGTTTATTTCGAAGTATTCCGAAGCTTGATCGTAGCAGTCCGAATGATGAGTTACAAGTTGCCAAGGATAATACCAAGACCATTGTTGAAACAGTCATGCGACACATACTTGGATTAGACGAGGATGCTCTTGAGAAGGTTTCTACAAAGTCGTATAGTGAGTTACGCTCGCAACTTTTATTGATATCTGAGATAGATATGTCAATTGTGAGTTTCTTTTTCAATTATTGGAGACAGTTTGCGTTAAAGTTGGTAACATCTCAAAGTCTCAAGGTGAGATGTCTTGGATGGAACGAGATTGACAGTCTCATAAAAGAAAGCGCAAAGCTTCGTCCTCCACCAAACACAATCGTTGTTTCTGAAGCTGAAAGGTCGTTTTTCAATGGCACATACACCCTTGATCCGGAAAGTATTAGAGGTAGTGGATGTTTGAAACCAAATACTAAGCCCGAGTACCTTCGGAAAGTCCCAGATAATGATCCAGAGGGTGCAGGTAAAACTTTGACTATTCATTATTCACCAGCCAGGTGGTATTTGGTAGACGACGAGGGTTTACAATACGAACACAAAGCAGTTCGGTACAATACCAATTTGCTGCCAACAACAAGATGGGATACTTCCGCTGAAGTTGGAGTGGGACCAATAATGAAGGCTGAATCACTAGTACCAACAGACGAAGAGACACTTGAGCATCAATTGGCTGAGTGGGCAATCAAAAATGAGCTAATTGAGCTAGCTCTTGGGAACACCGCCCACATTGAGCTTGTTCCAAAAGTCAAAAGGCTCATGGTGTTTCTTGCAGGCAATACCAACGAAGGCTACTCTTCCATTTTGCCTTCCTTACTGATGTTGAAGCCATCTCATATTGTGCTTGCTCAACAAACATTCACTTCATTATCTGATACTATGATTCTAGTACAGCTACATATGTTGCTCGTGGCAGTTTATTCTTCTCTGCCTGAGGGATTAAAGGAAGTCGTAAGCCCTGTTATTAAGAATGCGGTCATGTTGAGGATTGAAAGGAACGACCCAATGCTATTCGAATTACAGATAGGCGACGAGTTTGATATGATCCTCCAAACAAATAATGGTGAGACATGTGTAGTTGCACCCAGTGAAGGGATTGACTTCTCCAGGCTTGGCCACGCCCTTAGATGTAACACAAATATAGAGATCGTAAGGTTTGATTCGACTTTCACCATTGGCAATCAAAATGGGAGCGGGTTCTTTGAAGGTTTGAAACACAATATTTCTATCCTAACTCTCTCAATTGCTGGGGGTGATGTATCTGAGACTGCATACATTGAGCTTATGCACGCCTTCAAGGATAGGACAACCTCTTTGATGGAAATTTCAATCGTAAACTGTGGACTTGATGAAGGAAAAATTTCTCTTATAACCCCGACCATCCAAAGATGTGCCAATCTAATGAAGATAAGACTGCCTGGCAATGATATTGAAGAAGCTGTTCTAACCGAACTTATACCAGCTGTTACCAGTCTTGAGGCTTTAGTAACTCTCGATCTCAGTGGCAATAGCATCGGAAGTATAGGATGTAACATCCTGGCTAATTACCTGAAAAATGAACATTGCCAACTCCAAGATCTTGATATTAGCGACAATCAAATTGATGACACTTGTATATCTCTACTCACGGATGCATTAGTGAAAAACAACAAACTTGAACGTCTCAATCTTCGTGACAATGAGGCTATCACCGTCAACGGAATGAAAGACTTCATATGCGTACTCTGCAATACTAAAACTATCAACCAAACATATAATTCAAATCACACACTGAGTAGCATTGAATATGACGAAGAAGATCTTGATGATGATGATGATGATGATGATGATCTTTCTTATTATCTGGGCCTGAATCGAAACTCAGATAAAGACAAGGTTGCAATGGAAAAGATCATATTCAACCACAATCATTTGAAAATGGATTCCTTCTTTGGATGGGATTCTAAAGGTGAAAGGAGCTTAAAGGCTCTTCCATTTGTAGTAAATTGGTTTGATAGAGCAGAGGAAGTTGACAAAGAAGATGAATGTGACTTGCCTGAGATGAAACTAGACACAATTTACCAATTTGCACAAGCTATGCCATTATTATTTGTTTCAAATACTTTCAAGGTTACAACCAAAAAACGAAAGCGCGATGAAAGCGGCTATTGTGTTGAAGGATGTGGAATTGTTGAAATGAATGGAATATACAAAAGACGAGGAAAGAGCGATGGCGTTCCAAAATATGTGTTTCATTCTCAGTATAAAGGAAGCGATGAAGTGTTTACACTATTTCGCTGCAGACTCATGGATAATACTCGGTGAGTTAACGATATCTTTTATATGCTAATTGAGTACCATCAGGCTCACACTCTTGTCATCTACACTTCCCATCAACAGAAAGTGGTACATTTCAATTATTCCACCTGGTTGTAAACCTGGCACAACAAAAGACATTGACTTTTATGCTGCACCCCCCGATGATGATGCGTTTGACGAAACTCTTCCTCCCTCAGGCAGCAGTTGGGAGACCGTTGCAGAAGCGGCAGGATCCGCTCCTACCCGTGTTCATCCCTACATCTACGACGGAAGAGATGAGAATATCGAATAATTAGAGTAAATCTATGGCTAGTTTTACAAGCTATCACATCAACTAATATAGGTGTAACTGTAAGCTAGTCGGGCATAACCCATTCTCCTCTGAACATGGCTATCTCACGTCTTGACAGTCTACTCCAACCATTTCTCAACCTCTTCCCACTTTGCTTTAACCAACATATCAACCTCATGTTCTTTCTTGCAAATCTGTACACCAACTTGCCAATATTGCATTACTCTCAAGAGAAGGATCCTTCTTCCATGTTTTGCAGCCTTCTTTTCTCTCTTTCTTCTCGTTTTCAGTGCTTTGACAGTCACGCGAAGCCACTTGTTGATGATAAGACGCTGTTTGTGTGTTGCAAATTTCTGTTGTGCTTCTTGTATAAGTGATTGAGTGTAGTGACAATGTTCTTCCAAACTAGCAAATGATTTTGCCAACAATCTTCTCCTGTTGAAAACATCTGCAGAAATCTCATTCTTCAGCTCTAATGCCTTTCGCTTTGCCTGTTCTTCGGCTGTATATATTATCCAACTTTGCCAACACTTTTCTAGTAAAGTATCTCGCCATGCCATGATTGCCTTGCGCTCATTGAATGACTTTATCTTGAAGATCTTCGTCCACTGCAGTAGTAGACGCCTTTGTAGAGATAGTCGGTAATGGAGTACTGCAAGTCTGTTTGCTTGTTTATACCTAGCTGCAGCGATCTGTTTCTTGTGTTCTTCTGCAGCCTTGTTTTCAATGTATTCCCTCTGCACCCTAAGTTCGATTTCCTCTCTCCTGAGCTGTTCCTGTCGTAGTTGATTCTTCCTTTCGATAGCCTTTTGCTCATATCGTTGCCGAAGAATCTCCCGTTGTCTCTCTCTTTCCTTCTTTCTCAAATGCATGTCTTTGATCAACTTGGGAGTGCCAGTGTTTCTAAGAGGCTTTCTTTGAGGCTTGAGAGGTTGCAACAGCTGTCTGCCCTCTTTGTTGTTTGGTTGCTTATTTTCCTTTTCTGATGCTTGACTTCTCGGTTGTGACAATTGTGCCACCTTTTTCTCTGGAGTGATGCATTTGGTAGCCGAGAGTTTTGAGGGATCTACGTCTTCTTCATGATCATCCTCTATGGCAGCACGAGCTTTGTAGTCTCCTTGTCCCTCATCTACCAAATGACT
>Ga0214481_101170_pt1 | contig 11123 bp, 6 predicted proteins | sample M1_20Mar14CPVII9_4_FD_165057 | JGI IMG/M metagenome (GOLD analysis project Ga0214481, IMG submission 165057) | Marine eukaryotic communities from Monterey Bay, California, United States - M1_20Mar14CPVII9sort6BwellG10 | ecosystem: Environmental > Aquatic > Marine > Unclassified | place: USA...
ACATGTATTGGGATATGAGGTAGACTTTGGTCATTCCGAGGTATTGGCATTAGTCCGGTCAAAGAAATATTCTGAAAAGACAGTGGGATATGTCGCATTAAGTTTATTATTACGGGGTAGTGATCCTGTCATGGGAACGATTGTTGATACCATGAAACGAGATTTAACAACTGCTCCAAATACTAATAGTTCTAAAAAGTCATTAAAAAAGGGTGGTGTGAAGAATGATGCCATACAGTGCTTGGCATTATGTTCATTGGCGAATATATCAGGATTGGAATTAATACAAGCCATGCATGTGGAAGTTCAACATGTATTGGTATCGAAAACATCTACTGAGCATGTTAAGAAAAAGAGTGCACTGTGTTTATTACGATTAACACGAACATCTCCCAATTTGATATCAGGACGGGAATTTGCACCACATATTGGTAACTTGTTACAGGATAAACATTTGGGTGTATTAACAAGTGTTATGAATTTATTAAATGGATTAGCATCTCAACATTCGGCAGATTATGAAAGTTTAATCCCCAATGTAGTGCATGTATTGAGTTTATTGGTAATGAAGAAGCAGTGTGAAAGGGAGTATTTGTATTATCGTACTCCAAGTCCGTGGTTGCAAATCAAATTAATAAAATTCTTACAATTATATCCAAATGCCGTGGAGGGTCATGATATTGGAGGCATGGGTGGTAATGAACATGTTGGTCAACTAATTAATGTAGTTGGAAGGATTGTATTTGAAACTGAAGTGTCTGACTCGATTAATAAATCAAATGCCGATCATGCGATATTATTTGAGGCTGTGAATTTGATTGTAGCTTGGGGAACGACCTGTCCATCGGAAATGCTTGAGGGTGCCATGCGCATCCTTGGAAAGTTTATATCAGTTCGGGAGCCTAATATCCGTTACTTGGGATTGATGACAATGGCAAAGCTCGCACAGATTGAGGGAAGTGTCGAGGGGGCGAAGAAACATCAGGCGACTGTGTTGGTGTCACTCAAGGATGCTGATATTAGTGTCAGACGGAGGGCATTGGACTTATTGTTTGTCATTTGTGATACAGATAATGCCGAACAGATTGTAGATGAGCTCGTGGCACACTTGGTGGTAGCCGATGCGACTATTCGGGAGGAAATGGTGCTCAAGATTGCCATCCTTGCTGAAAAGTATGCCACAGACTTGCGTTGGTATGTTGATACGATACTTAAATTGATATCCATCGCTGGTGATTATGTGAGTGATTCAATTTGGCATCGAGTAGTTCAGATTGTGACAAATCATCCTCAGGGAGATCTGCAGGGGTATGCCGCAGCAACTCTGTTTGTGGCCGTGACTCCCCATCGTTGTCATGAAACTACCGTTTGTGTAGCGGCCTATGTATTGGGTGAGTTTGGCTTCTTAATTGCCGAACGAGCAGGCATGAGTGGAGAGGAACAATTCCAAGTCTTACATCAACATTGGTTTAATGTCGATACAAAGACACGGGCAATACTAATCAGTACGTATGCCAAATTGGCCAACTTGTATGAAGAGTGTCGTCCTCTTGTGGCACCAGTCTTTGCCAGAAGTAAGAACAGTATTGATGTGGAAGTACAGCAACGATGTGCCGAGTATGCATCAATGAGAGAGGCATTCAGTCCTGAAGCAGTAGAGGATTTATTGCGTGAGATGCCACCATTTGAGGATAAACGACGAAGTGCTCTTGAGATGAGACTACTCGAGAAGGAGGGCGAGGATAGTGCAGCAGTAACCAAGGCATCCACGCCGAGTGAAGTCGAGCAGCAACGAATGTTACAGAGTGCTCAAATGTTGAGTAATCCCCCAATAGAAGAGGAGTTGGAACCGTTTGATGAGCAAATGGACGAAGATGCAGCTGATAACGAGAATGAAGAAGAGGCTCAAGAGCAGGCTCCAATATCACCTTCAAGAGGTAGTGTGGAGAATGGGGTTGCTCAGAATGGCGTCTCTGCTGGACCTCAGATCCAAGGCATACCGAAGGAACTCATTCCGGCTATGCGCAAGGCATTTTCGAATCTCTGCACTTCCCCATCGGGTGTGCTGTTTGAGAACTCGAAGCTCCAAGTGGGCGTGAAGCATGAATATGTCGGTGCACAAGGGCGTATATCAGTCTTCTTTGGCAATCTACATTCCTCTCCTCTTCACAACTTCAAGGTCAAGGTTGATCGGCCAGATCATCTTCGAATGCAAATGCAAGGGACACAAGATTTATTAGACGATGACGAGTCTGACTCGACTGGATGTACAGTGGCAACAAAGACACAAGCCAAGTTATTAGTGCTTGTCGAAGTCACGGCACCCTTTGATGATGCTCCATCTCTTAGAATATCATTCGAGACGGAAGAAGGGGAAATACACGAGTATCCACTGCGTCTTCCACTAGTTGCAACGTGTTTCATGGAGCCAGTCAATCTTGATCCAGGCGCCTTCATGCAAAGATGGAAGAGTCTTGAGGGTCCAGATCGTGAATGTCAAGAGGTTATGAAACTACCACCGACTTCATCTGGAATAACTGAGGAGTACATGGGACGAGTATCAAGTTTGATTGTAGATGGATTAAAGTTTGGTAGATGTGAAGGCGTAGACCCAACGCCGTGGACTGTCTCGGGTGCGGCAACATTCCGCACCGGTGCAAAGGATGCGAATGGGAATAATATTAATGTTGGATGTTTAGTAAGGGTAGAAGCGAATCCAAAGGCGAATGCATTCAGGGTAACGACAAGAACATTGCACCCACTATGCTCCAAAGCGATTAAGAATGTGGCATTAGTGAGTATCAAGCTGGCTGCTTAATAGAGTTGTTGGTAGTCCTGTGTGTCAGTGTACATTCTTCAGTATGGCTTCTTAATTTACCCTTGTAATTTGTGTTCAGTGTGTAGATACCATAATTTATTATTATGAAAAGAGACTTAGGTGTAGTGAATTCCATGTATTCTAATATTAACCTACTAAGCTCGCTTTAACTATCACTGCATGCAATCCAAATCACTCTACTCTTTCTTCTTTGACAGCTTCTTACCTAGACTTCCAAAAAAGTTTAACATTCTGAATCTAAAACTTGGCTTGTATGGTTGACATTCACGAATGGGTAGTGGCTTACCAACTCCATAGAAGTATCCAAATGCTCCTCCTAGTCCTCCGGTATTACCCTGTCGTCTATCAACGGTGTAGAAACCAAACTCTTTAACTAATCCTTCATCATTAAAATCCATATGTAAAAGTTGTGGAGGTAATCTCAATTCTTTATCAGTTGGTTGTGCACCCATGAATGGAGCAATATGTTTTGCAACTTGTCGACTGAAGAACCATACCCGATTTGTTTGTAATGGATCAACCGTAAACCCAAAGAAGTTCTGTTCAATGTCAAAACTATCAGTAAGCTTAAAGCTTCCTAATGCATCCAAATATTCTTGCTTTCCAATAGGTCCAACACTGCTGCAACAAACTCAAAGTCATCAGCTAAACACTTTCCGTCATCCTTGGTACCTATTTCAATTTGTGGAGATAGTACCTCCTTTGCTCTATTCAGTAAATCATCAGCTACAATGGGGAAAGAAGATTTGGCATAAGATAGTTTAGCGTTTACTTCTCCTGGAATGAGTGTTGGCACTGGAGGTGAAGGAGTACTCAGGGCATTGCAATTGCCAATGGCAAGTAGAGCCGTAGTGATAATAGTCGTTGCTTTCATCATGATATATATTTATGTAGTATTGTTTTATGGTGCACTGTCATTGCAATGATCAGAATGAGGTGGTGTTGTGAAAAAAATCATGAGATATCCACATGGTATCTTTTTATGAGAGTAGAATCAGTGATACTGCTGTGAATTTGAGTTGATTATTATCTCAAATCTCATGTGACCAATCATCATGGCGTCCTCTACTGAGCAACTACACGGCCATATTCAATCGGCATTACAATGTATTACTTCCCCGTCATCATCTCCGGACATGATTAAACAAGCACAAGATGCTTTGTTGCAATACGAAGAAAGTTATGCCGATGAATATGTGATTACTCTAATTTCATTGGTTGGTGGTTCACAATCATCAACACTTAGATTGATTGCAGTACTAACACTCAAGTCGGCAATAGTACGTAGATGGAAGGATAAAAGTCGGGGAAGAGTGGGTGCACCGAAGATATTGCTGAGTGAAGGTACCAAAGCAACTGTTAGACAAACTTTGTTAAATTTTGTAATCTCCGGTAAAGTGGAGAGTAGTAATCAAGTTAGTTATATTACCAACCCAAATGAGATATCTAATCAACAGCTTGGGTTATTGGGTGATAGACAATTACAAACAAATGTTGCATCTTTACTATCAAAGATTGCTAGAATGGACTTGCCATTAAAGTTTCAAGAACTCATCCCGAGCTTGGTTGATGGGATAAAAAGTTATCAAGTGATAGTTAATCAACTACAGCAGCAGCAACCTACATCACAGCAGCAGATACAAATCTTTCAGACTATAATGTACAATATCATGAACTGTCTAGAGGCAATATTAGCAGAGATATCAACACAAAGATTACTGATTGATAAGAAATTTAGAATATCATTAGCACAGCAGTATTTGGGAACGATTGTTGAATGTGCATTAATACCTTCATTGCAAGCACTCGAATCCTTCAGAACTGGTCAATCTTCTACTGGATTGAGTGATGAATACATTTCTAAAGCACTGCAGTATGCAACTCTTGCATCAAAAGTAATATCACACATGATGCTATCTTCATTTTACAAATTAATTGATGAAGATTCACCATTCTTACCATTAGTTGATCAAATACTTACATTGATACACTCATTTCTCTCTCAATGGCTACCCTTTGTTTTGAAAAAGAGTATATCAACAACCACCGCTTTACAGAAACCATTGAAGGGATTGCTTCAAGTGTACACAGATCTAGTAGTCGAGTTACAAGAATCTAACTCAATCGAATTCATGAGATATCTCAATCCCTTTCTTACATTATTCCACTCTACATTGATGTCTATTGTGGCAAACGGCAATGTACAAAGTTCAAATCAATTCACAGTATCATGTATATACTTTCTATCCAATGTGGTAGCAAGTTCAAAGTATGTGAACCCCGATGCTGAGAATGAGTTGACGACATTCTTTACACCTGAAGTGATTCAATCATTATCAGCATCTCTTCTTCGGCTATTCTCGGCTCATATATATCCCAATCAACAAGATGAAGATGAAGATTTTGAAAGAGTGTATTGGCAAGATGATTCAGAGGGATTTTATCAATATGAGCTACAACGATCCAGTGATGATGATGTCGGATGTGCAAGCCAGAATCTTTTTCTAGCTTTGGTCGAATCTTCATTTACAAGTCAGGTTGTAGTCCCTTGGTTGGTTACTTTATTACATAATGTAGCATCACAGCGATTGACAGTTGAGATTGAGGGTGGTATCTCTTTAGATTTACCCGAGACTATCATTTTATCAGCGTTGCCTCTTCCACCAACAAATAGTAACAATGCAGCAGTTGAACTACAATTACAATGGGATGCTATATTTACAGCTGCAGGCTTGGTTGGTAGTATATTAGAAAGCAGCACCTCTGGGTTTAACTTTCATTCATTCTTTGAAAATGGCTTAGGCCCGTGTTTGAGTTTGCTAGTGGGAAGTCGATCTAATCAGGCTACTGCACTACCCGTTCTTCACCGACGAATTATCTGGCTCATCTCGTGTAATGCCCATCAAGTGAACGTATCATCTTCACTCAATCCTCTGAAGATGTTAGTAGATACACTGTCTTCGCATAGTGACATTTGTGTGAGACTATCTGCAGTTGAGGCAATTGAGGCGTTGTTACCGTATTGTGAAGACAATCCGTCAATACTACAATCCATCATTTCGCAATCAGTGCCGGGTTTATACAAGCTGACAAACGAATGTTCTGAAGTTGAGTCTCGGTCGGCATGCCTTGATCTTCTTGCAAACCTGATAACTTATATCGGTGTGGCCGGTGCTCAACATGCGCTCACAAACAATATGCTAAACACAATCGTGGCTCCTCTCGCATCAATATGGGACAACTCTACTGATCAAAATCTTCTACTGAAACGAAATGTACTCGGGATACTCTCCTGTGTTGCATCGTTTGTAGGCCCAGACCAAGTTGGTGTGCTTCATCCTCTAGCCCTACCATTGATTGATGCTAGCTTTGCAGGTGGAGAAGATAATGCCTTTCTTGCCGAGGAAGCTCTCAAGATCTGGTTGGTTTTCATACGATTGTCGAAGACATATGATCCTCTTGTTGGAAAGCTTTATATACGAGCTGTTGAGTTGAGTAAAGACTTGGATCATGTGATTTTATTGATGAGAATCACCCAACAATATATACTTCTCGGAGGAGCGGGCTTTCTAAATGAGCATGCTACAAGCATTCAATCAGTGTTGAATAATTTTGTTGGGAAAGTTCGTCCTCGTGGTACCGCTTACATCCATTTAGTGGTAGAATCTCTCCTTATGTCTTTTCCGATTGAGGGCGGAGTATTGTTAAATCAAAGTGGTGTTCTGAAGACATTCATGGAGGCCTGTGCTTGTAGCTTCTTCGAGCTAGACAGTTATGAACCAGATCGAGTTGTTGTTTTGTATATGACGGCACTGGCTAGGATCATAATTGCTTCTCCTTCCACACTGCAGACGTTGCTACCTATCACTTTCCCTAGTACAGTGTTTGCCGAGGAGCAATTAATTCAAATGTACCTTATGAAGTATCAGATTGCCGGCAATGGAGCGCATGGATTACTTTTCCAAAAACTTTGGTCGATGCTACTGCTCTCCTTCTATCCACCGTGTCAACTGACAAGTTGTAGTAGATTTGTACTTGGAAGATCGAACGAGGTGTTCAACAACTTTATACATGTGTTGAAGAATGTGAAGGCTGATGGTACGAATCTCATCTCATACGAGATTCATGATGAAGAGGAAGAAACTGTTGACATTGGTGCAGACATTCATGAAGCTCTACAACAACAGCAAAGAACAAACGATGTAGTGATTACCACTTCATTTCACGAAGCTGTGACTACAAAGATGAATGGCCTTGCTGGCCAACTTGGGGAGAAGTATCAAGAGTTTCTTACCTCAATCAAAAGTGATACATTACAAGATTTACAGTCGATGCTTAGCTGAGTGTGAAGGAGTTTATTACTTTAGATGATGACCGAGCCTTCTTTGATAGTCATCTCAGTATCTGGTAGTTTGTCATCTCGTCTTGATTTTGGCTTACATGATGTCAATATGCTTCCTATGATGTGACCACAAAGTATAAGGACGGTAACAGTCAGTATAATGATGAACCCTGAGCCGAATTGTGCCGCACTTGCTCGTTCAAGCCATGTAAAGCAGATATATAACAAAGAAGCCATACTAATCATCGTTGTTGACGCGGTGGCGAACAAAGTTACAGCACAGTTCGGTCTGTAGCGATCGTACGACTTTGAATAAATGATTGTGAAGACATGGATTACAATTGATAGGAGAGAAAACATCCCTGCAGGGAGCATTAGTAGAAGGACAACCCATGAAGCCGCGGCCCAAGTGTTGATTTGCGGGTCTTTAAAGATATCCGAGCCACACAGAAAGTTGGCTACTTTGAGTAAATCAGTTGCAAGTATCAGTTGCAAACGATTGTGATATCTTCCGTCTTTGACGCCTACAAAATTGCCTGCATTTTCGAAAGCTATCTTATTATCATATATCTTTTGAAGTTGTTCGCTTGACTGTCTTTTACAAACGCCATACGCCATTACATCTAGTTGAATCTCCTCTGTCACAACTTGAGTAGCAATGTCTTCTCCCAACATGTTGTCCGAAATCACTTGCATTGAATAATTAACGGATGCGAATGGCAAGAAGTATGAGCTCGTGATTGCCACCAGTATCAGTATTGGCACTATGATGTGGCGTAATACTTGGAGAACTCGCCTTCCATTGGTTTGATATTGAACAGGCATATTAACTAACTATAAATATGGAATCATTTCTTTAGTGAAAAGGTATAAACTTTCAGTAACTAGGTATGTACCTTATTTAGTGAGTTGAGATCACAAGATATGATCATTACATTGAAATAGCTAATAATATTGGTATTAGTAACGACTTTATCCTATGAAATAATTGCAATGCTCTTTCACTCTTTCCTCATGATTACTTACTCAGACGCTAATCTCGGCAATTTGATCCCCTGTGGCCTCCTTGTTTGATGACGACTTGTTGGCAACAGACACAACCGGAGCTTCTTTATCCGCTACCTTTCCCCGTTTTACACCAGATTCTGAAGGTGACGATTCCCTTATAACCCTTGCCTCGTCTGCTACCTTGGCACCCTCGTATGCCCCGTCACCATATTTCTCTCTAACAAACCTCTTAAATCCTGCAGAATAGAATCTATTCTTTAACTGATTCTCAGACCTGGTAGTATGAAACTTTTCCAGTCCAATGACTGTCCACTTTCTCCCATACTCTGCATGGGCTTCCCATAGACGTTGATCTTCCTCCGCCGACCATGCATTATGATTGAGTACAGGGTTTAGATAATTATTCCAACGATCTCTAATTTGTTTGCCCGTACGTCCAGGTAATTTGGTGTCTGCTAAGACTTGCCAGGAACAAAACTCTTGTGGACAGGCACCGATATTTTCTATAATGATTGCATCTTCTTGTGCAGTAAAACTAATCCCAGTAGGTACTTTGAGTGTGGATAAAGTGTTGAGAAGGATGAGTATATATCATGTGTTTAATTATATGAAATAAAGTACATAGATAGAGCAACATAAAACGATAAACATCTTACCAGCCCTTGGCTTCTTTGAGTTGGATGGGTTGGCTGCTGTTCCTTTTGACTCAAGATAGCCTGCAAAACAGTTGGAGTATGCCGCTCGTTGAATGTCGGGATTATGCAGCTCCATTGCTTGATAATTCTTTGCCTTTTTCTTCCTACTCTTAACTTGTTTAACAGGTGATGGTGCCAATTCTAAGGTACCTTCGCCTTCCAGTGTACGCTTATAAGTTTGACTAAGTGCATTGGGGTTGAAATAGGATGTACCCTGATTACCATATGTTCTTGCAACCCATACTTTAAACGCTGCAGAATTCCAACGATTCTTACACTGATTCTCGGACCGTGTTCCTTTGAATATGGTACTACTGATCTCAACCCACTTTTTCCCAACTGTTGTGGCAGCATTCCATAATTTGATATCATCTTCTGTTGTAAATGGTTCATGAATAATAATAGGGTTTAGATGATTGCTCCATCGATCACGTACTTGACGACCCGTCCGACCGGGTAGAAGAGCAGCTATACCAGCCCATTGTGTAAATTTCTCCTGTTCTTCTTGTGGCAAGTTGGCATGAGATAGCATTTGTTTTGTTACCAAAGCATCCTCCTCGGCTGTCCACGTCTTTGAAGGTCTACTACCAGGTGTACTCTTCATACCAGACAAAGTCTTGACTGCATTTTCTTCGTGTTGGATTGGATTCATTTTTGTTGTATGGTATAAGATTGTTGGTAAAAACAATAATGGTATTAGTTGTGCTATCAGGGGTTGAAAAATGCTTGCAAATGGTGAATCATTTGTGGTTTCAACGCACTTGCGTTGAAAAGGATTAAGGATACCGTATCTCCTGTCCGTATCTCAAGTATTTTGAGTGAGGGAGCAAATCGATTTGATTAATACAAACAACTTTGCTTGAGAGGCGCTTGGGCCACCGGCTATTGTTGTCGTAGAGGGGATATAAGGTGTATAATATACGAGAGAATATATCATTAAGCTGGGGTGAAGAGTACTGTCGAGCTACAAGTCGAGAGAGAAGGATACCAAAGTTATACAAATAATAAAATATGAGAGCATTTCGAATACTATTGGTATCGATTGCTCAGATATCAATCAGCCTACACATATTATCCTCTACCATTGTATCAATATCTTTTGATCCGTATATACTTGTGAGTGCTGAAGAGACTGTGGAGACTGCTACCGATAAAGATACCGACAATGAAAATAGTGAATCAATAGATGATACAAAAACAACTGAGGATACTAAACCAGCAGTTCCTGTTGTTGATCCCAATAAAGTATTCGAACAAGTCTTTGCCTCAAATGGAGTTCGTGTCATATCATCTGAAGAACTATCAATACATGTCGAGAAAGAACATCGTATCTGGTTATCTATATTAGGAAAAGTTTATGATGTTACAGACGGAGAAGATTTCTACAGTGCACTCAAAGGTTCATATAAATTCTATTCAGGTAGAGACGCAAGTCCATGTTTCTCATCGGGTACCAATACACCCGAGGGTGCTGAAGAGAAGTTAGAGGAGTGGGAAGACAAAAAGCTAATGCCCGTTTGGGAGTGGTCTGAATTCTATCAAAATCATGAAACATACAAATATCTCGGAGTATTGGGCGGATCGAGATATTATGATATAGAAGGTAATGAATTGCAACTGAGAAAGGATATTATATCAAGATCTGAAGCCGAAAAGAAGAAAGCAGATGAAGAGAGAGAAGCAAAGCGTAAGAAACGACTAGCAGATAGAGAAGAAAGAAAGAAGAAAAAAGAGGAAGGTCTGCTAAAAAAGAGAAGAGAGGCTGCCGAGAAAGCAAAGCAAAAGCAAGAGAATGAATTATAAGTAATAAGGTGTAAAGCTATTATTGCTTATGTTTTTATAACCTATATTGTTGATTTGATGTTTGCCGTCTAAGATAGGCTAAATCAAGTCAAATATGTGGGTGTTTGAGAGAAAAGAATGGAGCTAATCTCCATTTCTCTCCTGGGGTTATATCTAATTTGTAGTAGACTTTCATCTAAATGAACGCTTCTTCGAGTTCTTTGTGAATACCTTAGTTGATGAGGTGCTGCTGCCTTGTTTTGGTTTCCTGGTTGGTTCATCAAACGGTACATCCTTGGGTTCTATGGCGTCCATAGGCAAAGGAGTCTTCCTTGGAGTAGTAGACAGGGTACATTGAATCTCAACCCCGCACTCCTCGCCGACTTCATTATCCAACGACATCCAACGTTCCGAGCGACGACTTGTAGTTCGTAAGTGTTGGAATGAAGAAGGTGAA
>Ga0214481_101174_pt1 | contig 11103 bp, 7 predicted proteins | sample M1_20Mar14CPVII9_4_FD_165057 | JGI IMG/M metagenome (GOLD analysis project Ga0214481, IMG submission 165057) | Marine eukaryotic communities from Monterey Bay, California, United States - M1_20Mar14CPVII9sort6BwellG10 | ecosystem: Environmental > Aquatic > Marine > Unclassified | place: USA...
CCACCCTCAAGACGAACTGGAGGAAGGGGCTCAAAATGGTGTCAATCGAATCGCAGCGCCATTGGTGGGTCTAATCCGTCAATGCATAGAATCATAGATGCATGGCTTTGTAGTATTTGTATCTAATAACTTCTTATATCTGATTGGGGATGACGACTTGGTACCTAACATAAATATATGTTGTATGTTATTAATATATATGGTACAACATATAAAAAATAAAATACAAAATCATATGCTTATTGAATACGAATACATCGACATCATGCAAAAATATATAAAAAATATAATATGAGCAGTGCAAACGCAACAAAACACGTGAAACTTAACATCACTTCAACACGCTCGGTAGCTCGAAAATATAAACACCACAGAGCAGCACTACTATTGCAAACAAAACATCATAGTCATAATATCTTTTGGCATAAGATAGGTGCTCGAACTGCTGAGAGATATGCTCGGTACGAGGTGCCGCCAATATGAACGATTCCACACATACCTAACTATATGCACCCACAGTACTGCCGCTTACCTTTCCTCCTATTGAGGTCGTTAAGGCAGGCAATAGATCACTGAATGATACGATACACCAATTTGGGCTAAAGGCAGAAAGTAAAAGCTTTCTTCATTCTCAAAATAAAGAAAGCCTTCTTCAAACCACTAAACTTCACACCATAAGCTTTTTTTACTAACAAAATGTAATTCTCTCAATATTAGGTATTTTTACATCAGTAAACCCTCTAACGTGGTCTACTAGATGCCATCAATCCATTACTGATGAGAAACGTACACAAATAAGAAAAACCCAAAAGAAAAAGACAAAAACTCCCTTGCCCAACACAAAAAATGGCTTGTTTGTGGTGGTATGGCATCATGTAGGTGCTGCAATAGTGGTTGTTTGGCATTGTATGGGTGTATAACAAGTTGATAAACACTCTAGGCATGATTGTAAGTCCTGATTCCACCATACTTTTACAGCCACTTGTTGGCAGGTTTCATGCCTCAGATCAGGCAAAAATCCGGATTTTCTGCCAATGGTCAGGCAATGTTTGGCCATCAAGTGGGGGTATGGCATCATGTAGGTGCTGCAATAGTGGTTGTTTGGCATTGTATGGGTGTATAACAAGTTGATGAACACTCTGGGCATGATTGTAAGTACTTCCACCATACTTTTACAGCCACTTGTTGGCAGGTTTCATGCCTCAGATCAGGCAAAATTCCAGATTTTCTGCTGATGGTCAGGCAATGTTTGGCCATCAAGTGGGGGTATGGCATCATGTAGGTGCTGCAATAGTGGTTGTTTGGCATTGTATGGGTGCATAACAAGTTGATGAACACTCTAGGCATGATTGTAAGTCCCTCCATCACACTTTTGTGGCCACTTGTTGGTGGTTCTCTTGCTTCAGATTGGGTCAGATTTTCGAAATCGAGCTGGTCATCGGACAATGTATGGCCATAGTGCAAAGACATGCATCACTCTCTTTTTTTAGATATTGATGATTTACCATTGTATATGTATATGAAAGGCCAATGGACACTATCAGCACCATTGTAGGGCCCTCCATCACACTTTTGTAGCCACATGTTGGCGGTTCTCTTACCTCTCAGGTTGGGTCAGATTTTCGAAATCGAGCTGGTCATCGGACAATGTATGGCCATAGTGCAAAGACATGCATCACTCTCTTTCTTAGATATTGATGATTTACCATTGTATATGTATATGAAAGGCCAATGGACACTATCAGCACCATTGTAGGGCCCTCCATCACACTTTTGTAGCCACATGTTGGCGGTTCTCTTACCTCAGGTTGGTTCAGATACTTTTTGAAATCAGTTAGCTGTATCAGATCAGGATCTATTCAGTATATTTGTTGCTATTGAACACACAGATGATAATGTTCATTGCAGGTATATTGTATTTTGTTTAAGTTAGTTACAATCAGTTTATTAGTTAAATTCTATATGATGAAGTTGCCTCATGAATCAAATATAAGTTCATCACATCAAGGTAGAAAGGTATTTACTTGTGCTGTAAAGACTCTTCTGGTTCCAAACTCAGTTATCATCCATATATTTTTGTCATCATTAGTTGCTGCTGTCTCTATATGCAAATCTTCAAGCCCAGGAGGGAATTGAAATATTTGTACTTCATCTTTGTTAATATCTATATTTGGGCAGTCTCCAGTGAAAGAGGTAGAGGCATTAACCACATGTAAATGACTATTTGCAATAGGACCATAACTACTGGATATCCAAATTATAGTGCTGTTATTGATACTGGCCGATACTGCGCCTTGCATTTCAGAAAAGTAATTCCAATCACAAGAATCTGTGCTACTATCAATTGAATCTGTATCGTTGTTGTTGTCTTTATTCTTATCAAACCAAACAAGTCGATTCTTAGGCTGAGTAAAACATTTCTCTGAATCTACATGCGTGCCAACCTTTTTACCACATCTTGCATATGTACCAATAACAAACTTATTAAGATCATTATCGTATGCTATAAATGATGGTTTTGTTGGACTATGAAATGATGAAGATTGTCGTAGTACATAGCGGTATCCAAACATACTATCCACCATATTAGTTGGTAATTCATACAATCCGTTTGTAATATCAAACTCCAATATTGCTTGCTGTTCTTTACGAGAATCTGCAACATATAATGTACCATTCTGTTGTTCTATGCCTCCAACATGTATATTTGTCAGTGTGCAAAAGTTTTGATCCACTAGCAACACATGTGTGTATTGATATACCTTTGGTCGAAGCATGCGTTGTTGGATATAATTATTCATCTCTGATATATCCACAAATGATATTCGACCACCACGGTTGGCATATCCTTCATCTTTTCTCCCATACCAACTAACTAGCGCGAACCTTTGTTCACTTGTTGGGTAATGATATGTAGTTATACCCTGTGGTCTGTACTTTGTAGCATCATCTGTTGCATCCCAAGTAAATCCAAATAAAAGTATATCATCATCTTTCTTATCACTTTTCTTTGTTAAACTTGTTAAAGGATATGCTGTTCTTGATAGATTCAAACGTGAGATATCAATTCTGTTCATGTAATGTTGAGTTTGATTTAATGATGATGGTATACAGCTAGCTGTCAAATCGGATATCGCTTTACTACCACCGAATACAATTCGAAGTAAGTTTGGCAATGATAGGTGAAACATCTCCTTCATTACAACTAATGATAATGATATTATCATGCATAGTATGAATAACACGATACATATTCGACGTCTATTGCAATGTAGACGGCAGTGAGGGCGGTAGTGACGTACAATATTGAATTCTGGTACAGATACAGAATATTCTTCATCAGCACTATTATCATCATCATCTTCTTCGTCATATGCTCGAGCTTCATCAATAGAAAGTGGACCGTATGTCACTGACATCATCTACTTTTGTCATGTGCAAAATTTGTTTGGGTTGTTTGATTATTTAAATGCGTCGGTCATTACATCATTATAACGACAACGACGACCGATATTATCTAAAGTATTCATCAGTTCAGGATGTGTGTGTGTGGTATTTAAGTAGAAGAGACCATTATGGAGAGCACTTAATTAATTTTACGGTTTGGGTATTTTATTCTGGCATTGAAAAATTAGATGCACTTCTCCTCATAAAATCAATCAGATGAACCTCTAATATAAGTTGTCTCATCCATTAAGTAAACCGGCGGCGTTGTAGGAAGTTGCTATTATATCTCCCTAGCACCGCAATATTAATAATAATAAATAGCGGCGGTGGCGCACATATACACATCTTGTGCACATATAATCATAATTAATTTTACCAATGACGAAAACAGCAGGTCTCAAGAAGGCAGCCAGTAAAGGCAAGGCAACAATAGCCAAAGGTAAACAATCCATAACTAGTTTCTTTGGTAAAAAGAAGTCTACTTCTACTGCTACCAAGAAATCAGCTCCCAAATCACCAACACGCAAGCCATCCAGCAGTTCATCCAAGGAAAATAATAAAGGTTCACCTACACCATCCACGGAAGATGAATCACCAATGAAATCATCACCCAAGGCTGCACGTAAACCATCTGGACCACCCGCAGCATTTAATTTAAAATCACCAATTAAACCCAAGTTAGCAGATGACATGCTAGAGGGTAAATTCCCCTGTGATGAAATTGGCGAAGGCTGGTTACAACAGATTAAAGTACGTAATGGTAATGATAAGAAGACTAGTGATAGGTATTATATTAATCCAAATGGGAAGAAATTTCGTAGTATGGTCGAGGTTAATAATTATTTAAATGGTAAGGAAGCCGAAGGTGCCGAGGATAGCAAACCCAAGGCTATCAAGAAATCATCACCGAAAAAGTCCAGTTCACCCACCAAGAGTTCACCCAAAAAAATGGAAGTCTCAACAGCCAACACCATCATTACCAAATCGAAACAAATCCAAATGTATAAGATCGGCACACAAGTTTCCAAGAAATTTGAAGATCCAAATGATAATGGTAGAACAGAATTGGAATTATATAATGTTCAATATGAAGATGGTGATTCGGAGGAGTTGAGTGGTAAGGAGGTTAGTGTTATTCTTGTCAAGGGTGGAGGTAATGGTGATGGTAAGAAGAAGACATCTAGTAAGTCGAATAATAATAACAAGCGTAAGGAAAAATCCAAGAAGACAATTCAAGATGATGATTCATCAGATGAGGAAGTTGTTGTTGCCAAGAAGAAGGCCCGTACATCATCCAAGAAATCTATCGTTGATAGTGATGATGAGGATATGGATGAGGATAGTGATAGCGGGGAAGTGACTACTAGCAAGAGTGGCCGTAAAACGAAGAAGGTTGTTTACGCCCAGAGTGATACCGAAGATGATGGATTGGAGGATAGTGATGAGGAGATGGATATCCCCAAGAAGAAGAAGGCCAAGGCCTCCAAGAAAAAGAAGGTATCATCCAAGGCCTCCAAGAAGAAGAAGAAGAAGAAGGGTAATGATAGTGATAGTGATGAATTTGAGTTAGGTTCCGAGGAAGAGGAAGATGAAGATGAATCATTTGCCGCCGATTCCGAATCTGAGGATGAAATGCAGGTTGATTCCGAATCTGAAGATGAGGCACCAAAGAAAAAGAAAGCCAAGGCCAAGAAGGACGGTAAGAAGGGCGGTGCTGCCAAGAAGAAAAAGTCATCCAAGAAGAAATCGAAGGCGAGTGATGGAGGTGACGATGGCGACGGGGGCGACGATGGAGATGAGAATGGAAACGAATCGGATGACGATGATGATGACGCTCTCGATGGTTCTATTGAGGCATTATGTGCTAAAAAGGCAAAGGATATTAATGTCCTTAACAATCCCCAGAAATTCCCCGTGAATGGTCCATATGTTGAACCTGTAGGTATTGATGCCACTGATGGTATCGTGGAGGGGATTGTTGGTGGTATGGTCCAAAAGGTTGGCAAATTACTCTTGGGCACATTAAAGCGAGAGGATGAAGAGAGGGAAATGGGTGAATTGAACTTCCCTATCAAGTTGAATACTGCATGTTCGGGAACTGACGCTCCTAGTATTGCCTTGGGATTAGTTCAGGAGAGTTTGGATCGATTCTGTTCCACAAGTGAAGGGGATGAGAATGAAGAAAAGAAGGACCACGGGTTTACTTATGAGCATAACATGTCATGCGAGATTGAGCCATTCAAGCAGGCTTATATTGGTAGGAACTTCCCCGAAGTATTGCTGTTTCCCGATATCACCAAGTTGACCGAGAAGGAGACTGTGGTTGATGTTTATGGCAGAGAACAGACCATTCCAGACGGTGAGTAGTACTTATATCTTCAGTTCGGGTTCACATATTTGATGTATTGTCTCATTTGTGATTCTTTCATCTCTAGGTAACATCTTCATCGCGGGGACATCCTGCAAGGATTTCAGTATGTTGAAATCATGCCATCGTAAAGGTGAGACTACAAATTCTTATGTGCAAATATCAAAGTAATAAAAAATATCTCATGCCTTATCCCCACCACACTACCACTACTCAGATATTGAGGATAAGGGCCAATCAGGAGAAACCTTCTTAGCGGCAGTCGAGTACCTCGAGCAAGAAAAACCTAAAGTTGCCATCTTCGAGAATGTTCTCAATGCTCCCTGGACAAAGATGCAGGAGTACATTGAGGGACGATTGAACCTTCGTCTTAGGAATGATACCAAAAATATTACATCAAAGGGTCAGGCAAATGCTGATAAGAACCTCAAGTTTACTGTTAATGATGATTGTCGTTACGTAGTGGAGGAAGTGCCGAAACAGATCGGAGCTAGGGCAGGATGTGTTGTTGAAGGATTTGTCAAGTACGGCGATGATCCAAGTAATGTTCAGCCATTACAGGCCAGCAAGTCTGATAAAGGCAAGACAGTGAATCTTGAACAGCTAGCAAAAAAACATGGGATTACATTGCATGGTAATGGCAAGAAGAAGAAAGGAGATCCGGAGCTAGGAGACGTTTTGGTAATGGAAAAGAAAGCCCGATACCGCACCCACTTGGTGAAACTTGACACTAAGGATTACGGTCTACCTCAAACCAGAAACCGTCAGTACCTCTTTGTTTGGAGGACAGACGATCCGTCAGATGACTTGGGAGAGTACTTCCAGTTGATTATGGATCATCTTAAGACTCCATTACTCCACTCAATGGAGGCTTTCATGCTACCCCCGTCACACGATCGCATCCGGTGCTTTCGCGAGGCTCTTCGAAGTGGACCTGGTCTCCTGTGTGCAAAGGAACGTGCGAAAGAACTTGATTTGTGAGTCAATAATATGTCTCTTGGTTGCCTATTTGCATGTGATGATTTCTTACTCACCTCACTTCTATCTATCATTTATAGCTTTGATTGGGAACTTTCGAGTGTTAAGGATCTTGCCTACCATCTCAACTATAGGAAGAAGCATGGTATCAATGAACGGGCTCGTTGGCTCACCCAGTGGAACACTCGAGGGCGCAACAAGGTTGCCCCTGGAATATGGCCAGAGCTCGTTGCGGTGTGGAACATGAGGCGCCGTGATCTTATTGATTGTTTTTCAGGAACGTGTACTAGGGACAACATCTCGAGAGATCCCCTTCATCATTCATTCACTTGGGATCTTTCTCAAAATGTCCACCGAACTAGTGTGCGCAATTCGGTGGTGGGTGTTAGCGGCTGCGTCACGCCTGGAGGCGAGCTACTCCTAGCCAACAAGGGTCGTACTATGATGGGATTTGAGAAGTTATTGTTGCAGGGCATCCCCTTCTCACGTTTGGCACTTGGGCCTGAGACTGAGACCCAGCTCTCAGATCTAGCAGGAAATGCCATGTCACTTCCAGTTGTTTGCGCGACAATGTTGTCAGCTATCTGTGCTCCTCAACTCCGTAGAGAGGTGTCTAATATCGAGGAAGTGTCTCTCAGCAAGTTCGGCTTAAGTCAAAAGTACGATTCATCCCACGGAGCTGTCTTATCGGAGCGTGGTGATCTTCACGACAAGAAGAAGCTTTCAACTCAAGAGTTTGCGGACGTCTTTGACAAGATTGCCAACGAGCTTGCAGAGGAGGCTCACAAGTGCTCAGTTCTATGCGGCTGCGAATCAGCTGGACAAATTACTCAGGCCGATAAGATCTTGGAGTGCACTGATTGTGGCTTTGGAATTTGCCACACATGTACTTCCCGTCATCAAATTGATAGTCATCACTTGAAGGAGATCATTTCTTCCAAGAGCGAGAGAGTTAATCCTCATGAGTTTGAGATGAAGCTTCGTTGTGCAGCTCCTTCGGTACTCGTCTTGGGAAAATCGTGGGAGGATACAATTCCTGAATGTAAAGGATTGGAGTCTTATTCTTTCCAGCTTCAGCGTGTTGATCGTAATCGTGGTCATTGGCTCATGACATATGGTGCTTGGGAGGACCATGGTACTGGCCGTCAAGTGGCAGAGATCCGAATTGCACTAGGCCAAATTGGAACTCTTGATAAGAATGTCGGGCTCGCTGCTTATGTGAAGTGCTTTGCTCCTGCTATTCGTACAAAGAACCCAAAACGAGGTTTGCTAGGAGATTCTGCTCGTCTCATTTTGAAGATTAAGGGGAAGTCAATTGAATCTGGTTCTTGGATGATCAAGGGCAAGGCTAAAAAACAACAGTTGAATGTTGTTGGCTCTGACCCTGTTGATTCTAACCGTATTCAGGTTGGAATAAACGATACCGCCGAGAAGGCACTGAGGGATCACAAACCCCAGAAACAATTCACCAAGGACCTACCCAAATCTCGTAATGATTTGATACACTACCATAAGAAGTGGAAGACATGGCCTGGCACCATTGTTATCTCTGGAGATGATAATGATAAGGTGAATGGATCGTACAAGAAGATGAGCTGTCAGCACACTGTTGTTTTGTCTGCACTATGGATACGCGAAGCTACTGAAAGTTCACCAGCACTGTACCTTTACATCAGGCCAGATGTCAGTAGGACTGGTCTAGATGTTGCTGTGATTGCCACCACCCCTAATTATCGTGATAAGATGGAAATCTGTCAGCTGAATGATTGGATTCCAGAAAACGCACTTGTTGAGAAGACTCATACTACACAAGTGAAGTTTTTCAAATGGGAAGCTGCTCCTCAACTAAAGTTGGAAGTGCCCGAGCCAACGTTGGTAACAGAGACAAATACTGAATCATTCCATGACAGTCTCAACTCCGAGGATTCTCCTATTTTATGTGAGATGAGTGGTGTGACTAATGAAGCTATGAAATCAATTCTTCAGCATAGTTCTGACGAAGGTGATGTTGTTCCAATTGATTTGGTTGGCAAGATGGGTAGTCGAAATGCAAAGCGTCTTTCAATCTTGGCTGCCCCGTCACTTCTTAAATATGCTGCCGAGGGCAAGCTTCCTCTGGAGCTATTGGATTGGTACAAGCTCTCACACCCCAAGGAATGTAGCTTTGGATTATGTGAAGATAACTACCCTTCTCGCCCCCAAGAGAGCTGGACTGAAATTGTTGCCAGTACCGGCACAGGCAAGAAGAAGAAGGAGACCAGGAAGGGCGTTCGAGCTTTTGATGCTGAAGAGTCTAATGAATTCTACAAGAAACTACTTGCACGCCCTCCTGTCTTTGAGGCGAGTGCCGATAAGGCCAATGGCAAACTGATTATCCGTATGAACCCCTCTGTTGCTGGACATCAAGCTGCGGCCCATCTTGTTCGAGGAAGAGGCTTGAGTGATGACTATGTCAAGTCGGTCAATGTTGAGTACACCCTTTCTGAGTTATCTCGCATGGGTGAACCTAGCTGCAGTGAATTCCAAGTCCCCAACTCTGATGCTTACGATGAAGCAACTGTTGATGGAATGGAGCTACCATTGTATTCTCGCCAGGCTAAGGCATTGACTAGAATGCAAGCAATCGAGGAGGGAAAAGTTAAGTTTGATGAAGAGGAGAGGAGTGAGCACATTCTTAATGGTGTTGGTTGGTGTTTGATCGGAAAAGCAACCGCCTCTAACCCTCTAAAGGGTGGTGTACTGGGTGATGCTATTGGCTCAGGCAAGACAGTAGTGACCATTGCTCTTATTCTCGATGGAATTAAGAAGGCACGTGCGAATCGTAACACCGCAGAGGGCAAGTCTGGAGCAACATTGATTGTTGTTCCACCAGGTCTAGTAAAGCAATGGGATGATGAGATTAAAAAGTTCACCAAGAAGCAGCTAAGGTCAATTATCATTGACTCAACTTCCACATTAAAGTTGAAGACCGTGAAAGATATTTGTACCGCTGACATTGTGATCGTTCCTGCCGGTATCATTGAGGAGAGAGGCAAAACTGCAACCGATCGTCCATACACTGAGCTCATGGCAGCTAAAGCAAATGCGAAGAAGATTCCTCCAGCTCCATCCAACGGACACAAGGAAGCTCCAACAATTGAAGGTACCTGGGTGCGAAATATGGCTTCGGGGCCACAGATTTATGTTGGCAATGATAGTAAGCAGAAGCAACGTGATGAGCAAGCCTTTTATGGCCATCGTTATTCAGAAGCCATCAAGAAACTTAGGTCTAAGAAGTTCAGTTCATCAGAGAGAGGAGTTCCTCTTGAGTATTTCACATGGGATAGGATTGTTGTTGATGAGTGCCATGAATGTCTTGTATCAACAAAGTCAGTGGATACTGAAAATAAAGCCAAGAGCGACTTCTCAGGGCAGGCTCGTAGAGGTGCACGTGAGTTCCTCGGAGTTGGATGCACTGATTCATCGTCACGTCCGTTGATGGCAAAAACAGCATTTTGGGGTTTGACAGGAACACCTCTATTAGCAACCGAATCTCGTGTAACTGAGCTGGCCAACCTTATGGGAGGAACGTATCTCATGGGATCAGCTCATCATTGGCGGAAAGAGGAGAGGGAGTCTGGTCGTGATATCTTTTTGAACCAACAGGAAGAAGGTTCAAAGAGTCGTGAATATCGCTGTGCTATTCATGAGTCTTGCCATGCATATGTCAGGGAAGCATGTCAGCGTAACCGTGGAGAGAAGCTACTTGTCAAGCTTGAACGGAAGAAATTATTTGTTAATATGACATCTGCCGAAGGAGACAACTTTCTCAGCGATATCAAGGATCCGGAGTCGAATCTTGAGTCATTCTCGATTACTCCAGAACAGCTAGGGGAGAAGGTTGGCAACGGGTTAAGTGTCACCGCCTCCTCCACAGCTCGTCATTCTGCGCTATTTAACATCATTGATTCTATTCAAGCTGAAGATGCATCTACCAAGATAATCATCTTTGCTAGCGCGTTCGGCTATCAATCTGCCTTGTCTGCTTTGCAATCTAGAAAGGAGGTCAAGTTTTCTCACGTTGATGATAGTGATAGTGTTCTTGAGCAGAATGAAATCATCTCTCATTTCCGTCATATTGATGTTAATGATGAAGAAAGGGCACGTCCTCGTATCTTGTTGCTTTCGTTCAGCCAAGCTGCGGGACATAACCTGCAAGAAGCTTGTCATAATGTCATCATGTACGATCCTATGTACTCTGGTTCAGATGCCGTGGCCGATGCAAGTGTGGAAGAGCAAGCACTCGGGCGTGTTATGCGACAAGGGCAAAC
>Ga0214481_101175_pt1 | contig 11090 bp, 12 predicted proteins | sample M1_20Mar14CPVII9_4_FD_165057 | JGI IMG/M metagenome (GOLD analysis project Ga0214481, IMG submission 165057) | Marine eukaryotic communities from Monterey Bay, California, United States - M1_20Mar14CPVII9sort6BwellG10 | ecosystem: Environmental > Aquatic > Marine > Unclassified | place: USA...
CTTCTTACATATTGGTAATTCCTTTATGTATATGTATAATAAAGACCAATGAACACTATCAGCACCATTGTAGGGCCCTCCATCACACTTTTGTGGCCACTTGTTGGCAGTTCTCTTGCCTCAGATTCATTTGGTCAGATTTTCGAAATCAAACCGGCTGTCCAACAATGTTTGGCTATCAATTGGTGGCATGCTAGCCTCCTGTTGCTTAGATATTGATTTGTTGCCATTATATATGTATAAGAAAGGGCAATGAACACTATCAGCACTCCCTGGTTGTCTTGCCTGTTGATGAAACTGTGCAACCAAATCATGGCACAAATTGATGGCATTAAAGACATGCTGGGGTTGTTACTGACCTTGTTATGTACTCAAGCAATGCCAATCATCTATTTTTGTAGCATCTGCATACTGTTACTATACCCCCACTGATGTCAAATGTGAGCCAATTCTTTGCTTTTTTAGCCTATTTTAGCTATTGTAGACATTTTCTTTTGTGTTTTTCTTACTTAAATGCAACATGCAAGCTAATTTTTTCATTAGTAATGCATTATTGGCATCAAGTAGACCACAATACAATGTTCACTGACTTAAAAATTCCTAATATTGAGTGAGTTACATTTTGTTAGTAAAAAAAGCTTAGGGTGTGAAGTTTAGTGGTTGGAAGAAAGGCTTTCTTTGTTGGAAGAAGAGAGAAAGAATGAGAGAAATGAGATATAATATGAAATTCATTTTCAGAATTCTGATTCCTCTCTCGATGATGGTTTGATGGATGAAAGAACAATGATACTCTCATACTCAGTAGATCTGATGGCTATGGCATATAGATTCAGTATTGTCTCTTGCTCTATCCATTGTTACAGTAACAACCAGTAACTAACCTTTGTTGCAACAAAAGAACTAAATCCTTCCAAGAGCATGTCTTCAATGTCAATATCAATGTTAGTATCGAAGAACAATATTGACATTGATGCCGAGGATAATGATAAAACTCAGATCTTCCGATATTCATCACCACCGCTAGGGACAGGTAATATCGGCAGCAGTGCACGTCAATTGCCCCCTCCCCCTCCTCCTCCACTTCATGGCAAGAACAAAAATATCGATAGAATAAATGATAGCGAAGAAGATATTGAATCTATATTAAATGATATCAATAAGGGACAATCAATCCTCAATCCGAATAGCAATGATATAGGTCTGATCAACCTACGTCCTCGTCCGACTAGCAATACCAATGGGGGTTTTGTACTTGCCGCACCGTCTCCTCATTCACCAATTGGAATCGACGCCGATGATATGATTTTGGGGGATGTCAACGATCTACCAATGTTACCATCTCCCCCCAGACTTGCAATAAGACCTCGAACTATAAAGCCAATTGAACATAGGCATATGGGAAACAGTATTAATTTTCTTCCCATCCGCCAAGAGGCCATCGTCGGTGATCGTCACGATTGTGACGAATATTAAAATTGCAATTGTATTTGTATCTCTCATGAACATTTTATTGTATAAGCAAGCATGAATAGTTGTGTTAAGCATCGACTCCCCATCACGGAGTAATTGTAAAAGAATGAATAGTATTGTCAATATATAAAATAATTAATATGATGGTTTTTCGTTTTGTATGATGTATGAATATCTAACAATAAAGTACCTACGTACTTATATTACTTATACCTTCATTTTCACCCCCTTCCCTTCTTATAAAACACAATATCAAACCACACCATGTTATCATTACACTTACTTATCCTTACATTAGCAAGCATTGTTCTGATGCATACAGCTAGCGGTGTAGGAGTACCAAATGGTTGGCGACAGAGCGATCGTTTTGTTGGTTTCCGTTATATGCTTTCACTTTCTTCTACAACAGATAATGAGCACGTTGAAGACATCATACAAAACAAGGCGGATCAATTATTTTGCTTTGGATGGGTTCAAAATAATACAATGACGACGCCTGTCAATGAGGGAGAAACTCTAGTTGGAGAAGCCAGGTGCCGAACAAATGCTGGATCTGAGATGAAAGATTTCCTGTCTTCTTTGGCTGCAGGAGAAGGCAAGAAGAAGAAGAAACACATCGTATTCAAGGACTATGAGGATACATTAATTCGGTTACACTTTTCTCATTTCAAGATTGTATCACCTGGACGAAACACTTGTTTCAGAGATGAACCTCATCAGTGTTTTATACAAGGCATGTCAACTCCCTGAGAATGAAACAAGCAATGATCAGAATCTCACACATTCATTCATTACTGAGGGGCGCGCTCCTGTTTCGTTTATGTTACTACCGTGGGGCACAGTATCAATCGCCATAACATCGAGGGAGATACTGTTTTATATGTAAACTAATTGGTACTTTCATCTATCGTTGGGAGACAGACCCACCTTTTTTTCTTTCAAGATGATACAGAGCACTGATGATATATCCCTACACCTCCTTATATCCAGCGGAAGACTTATCATCATTAATGTATCATTCAATCATCAGATTATGCATTCTTATTCCTTTGCTAAGCTTGCCCAATGATTATATTGTCGAGTTAATTCTTCCATTGATATAGAACCATCAAACTTGTTATCATTGCAGCGGTCAATACAATCTAATAAAGTCATTGCTTTCTGCAAAGGCGTTTGTCTCTGCCAACACTCTACTTCATATGCTTCACGATAACATCCAATACATACTTGCCCATCATAAAAGTTTGAATTGTAACGGCATATTCGATTGCATGGAGTTGCCGGTATGCTCATATTCTCGTTGTCACTACCGATACCTTTCATGTGTATTGGATCATCTTTACCTCTTGTATCATCTGTCTTCATTTGATTGTGCTTTGCAATTGTAGCAATATCTTGTTTTATATCATTTGGTTTTTGTTGACTTGATTCAATATCTGATTGACTATTCCTTTCATACGGACTCCCTTTCAATTCAACAACATTTCCCTCCGGATCAGCTACATAAATAGAAGGACCTATCCCATCAGCACCCAACCGTCTATCTCCATCAACAACAATGTGAACATTTTCTTCTTTAAGATATTTCATCATCTGATCTTTATCAAATGGTTCAACACGAAGGCATAAATGATCCATTGTTGAATCATCGGATGATATCTTCACATCTTGTAAACTTTTGTTACTATCTAATCCAGCACCTCCTCCATGCATACGTGTCACTGCATCTCGTCCCTCTTTACTTAAATTATTTATATCATATGATATGAGATCTATATAACAAGAGCCAACTCGAAGATGCGTCAAAGCGCCACCGAAGCGATTTAAGTGATTGTCTATTGGTTCATCTATAGTACAACCAAGCACTCGGTGATAGAAGTCAAACATGGCTGCAAAGTTTCGACATCGTAGAACAATGTGATCAATATGTTGGATGGTAAAGGGGGGAGATGAGGGAGATATATTATCATTTTTCTGTGATTGCAGACTTCCCACACGATAATAGTGACTCTGATGAGTATTCACATTAAATGCAAATACACAATTGATCAACGCTATCAATAGAAGGTGTGTTGTCATCATTTAGTTCCTCAGATGGTGGGTAGTTCATATCATACCATATCTATCCTTCGAGCACTCGCATTCTACCTCCCACTAGTAGCATTCCTAGGGGGGGGTTCTTAATTTACTTAATTTCCCACAGGGTAGAATGAGTAGAAACATACTCTTCGTCTAGCGTTACTATCTACTCAAAAAATAAAGATATTTTAGCGGTATCCTTGGTATCCCCCAGCTTGCAGTACAGAGGAGGCGGCAGGTTTACATTGGTTTATTTCATTATAATCACTAATCACCCTTTCTATTATATATATATATATATATATATATATATATATATATCAACAGATGGAGCTGCATACAATCCACAAGCAATCTCGTCTTAATGTTCGAGGTACTGGTTCCTCTTTTGATCACCTCTTATAAAACCTTAGTGTGTATCTACATAGTGCGAGCAAGACTGATCGAAATGGCAAGAAGCCAAGCTAACAACAGCTGAAAGAACTAAGCTGAGAACAACAGGTGAGACTACATATTGGTATCCAATCAATCTCGCCATTCCTTCCTTCGAAGAGCTCCCGGAAAGTTCCACCATCACCATGACGTTATTAGCAGTCGGAGTGATAAACACTATCATCATTACCAGGTAGCATGTTGCATCTATAGCGTCTGGTATGTCTATATAGTACCTCTCCAAGATCCAAGTCGAAACGATACCAATCATTGGCATTACGATCATCTTACCAACTACGATTGCTAGCATTGTTGGATTAGGAAGCATATTGTTGTCATTCTTTTTGTGTTCCTTCTTTTCAAATGTCGAACTGAGGTTGATACCGAGAATAATCATGTTGATTGGTACTGCCGCCTGACCGACGGAATATATCTTTATGTGTAGAAAGGTGAGAAAAGAAGACATGCAAACAAGACTATGAGAACGACTACAAAAAGAAGCGACTTACTCCATCGAATATAAAGTGTAGAGCTGCTGTTCTCCCCTCACCATAGATGTTTTCAAATACACCTCTAATCGAAGGAAAACTAGCAATGAATAGCCCTAATAGTGCACCAATCACAGGTGGTTGAAATACTTTTCTCAAGACTCTCTGTAGAGTTTCTGTTAAAGGTAAAATATCTGCTTCTTGAACAGCTGCCAATTCTTGTAGTGATAATACTCTCGGTAAGTTGTTGATACTATCTGAACTATATGTTTCAGTTAGTGTTGGTTCATAATCTCCATCTACTTCTGAATTAGTAGATTGAGTTGGTAGAGGAGTCTCTTCACAGCTACCTTGATCAAAGTCAAAACTTAGTTCCTGTATCATCGCCAGCGCTCCACTTGAAGGTGATTTGAAGAATCCTGTTGCATGCCAGTTTGGTTGCCCATTCCTGTCTTCACTACTAACTACAAGATGACCACGATCTTTTTGCATGCCACCAAATTCCTCTACAGTGGCAGACATGGATGGAGACATCTTCTCTGGTTCATAATTGAGAATGTGTGATATGTGACTTGGTCGGCGTTGTATTATCTGTTTGTTTGTATTATTGTTAGGATCTGTGATGAGCGGAGTTCCTTCCACAGGTATATTGTTTACATTCTTATCATTCTTTGTTATTATTCCCTTTTCACTTTCATTATTTTCCTCAGGTGCTAACAGCCATCCTCCTACACCCTAAAAGATGAACATATGTGTGGTGAGAACATAAGTAGAATATATATGACACAAGATGCGCACAATAACTTACCCACTGCAACACTGGATATAATAACAAGTAAACACTAAGAAAAGCAGTGGGATCGATCCTTCCCAACTCTGTTTTGTTATTGAATTGCTTGTGTATTACAGAAAGTAAAGTAATGACTAATCCAGTACTATTACCAAATGCACATGCGGCCAAACATGATCTAACTTGTTTTTGTGGTGTATTTGTTATTTTGGCACAAAGATAACCAGTGAGTACTCCACAAGATACAACATAGAAGGGCCAAATGAGTAACATCCACAGATCTCCTATCCTATTTGCAACTGATGGACAAACTATCCCATCATCTGTAATATCATCTACATCATTGTTTGGTTGTGGACAATATATAATCTTGGCAAATAGAAAACATGGTATAGTAACTTGTTGTGATATTAGGGCGAGTATCTTTTTACCCGATGGAGTAACAAATTGTCGTCTATGAAGATATGCCCCTGCAAGTGCCATTGTTGCAGCTGTACCAACCGCTCTAAGAGATGCAAGGAAGGTGGGTACTAATGATACCATACTTCTTCTTGATATTGTTGTCAGTGTCTCTGGAGGTATTCTTCTTATATGAATAATATATCAATCCAACTTATAAAACTATAGAGACTGCCTCAATGACCGACCGTAGTTAATAGGTTTGTATGTACATACAATGAGAGATTCATAGGAATAAATTAATTTTGGAAATGGTCGACCTTGCCTAATAGTTTTATTATATATATCAATCTAACGTGAATACACCACTGACTTGAGGTTCTACAAGTATTACATCTATCTGCAAACAACCGTAGTTATGATGACGTTAAGTCGCCAAAATCCCGCGGTACATACTTAATATTCACTTCCGCTTTTATTGTCGGCATAGTATTCGTATGACTGCCTTCATGAAGAAGTCAACTCACTGGAGACATAATATCATAGTCTCCCCATATAATAAATTGCCGCTCGTACGCTGCTAGATCGTTTGTCCTCGCAGACAGTTCATACATTTGTGTTGGCAGCCCCACTCAACTAAATAAAACAAAAAAGATATCAAATATCATTACATCATGGTGTCCAAGGCAGCAGCCCAGGCAGCAGCTGCCAAACAAAAGGTCTCAATCAATAATACCAAATCAAGAGAATATATTGCAAAGGCTACTCACTCTTCCGAGACTCTTGGGCGTATTAATAAAATTGCTACAATGAAGATCAAAAGTATGGAGAAAGATTCGAATTTTCTTTCAAAAGAGGCTACTGGAAAGTCCACGTTAGTGTTGTTTCATCTTCAGTATAAAGACTCGACAACTTGACTGCTTTATTTGACCTTAGTGCACCTTTATATGATTGACTTTGCATATTATATAATTAACATATATTATTATCTCCTCTTCTTCATTTTCATAAACTTTGATAACGCGCATCTTCCAGATGTTATACCCCAGTTTAGTATTGATGAATTAGGTATGGGTAAAGTATTAGGGAAGGGAGGATTTGGTACGGTGAGTTAATACATGGCTTGGCGTCTTCTATGTTTATATGCACAGATAATATGTCCTAATCAATATTGTTCACCTCCCACATAGGTAAAAGAGATACGATCAATTAGTTGCAAGGTTGACAACGGGCCAGTTGCAAGTGAAGATGACGAAGAACAAGCTTTACAGGATAAGCAATTCATTGCCAATCATTGTCTTCGAGAAAGTGGTGATGCTAGGTATTGTATCAAGGTGAGATACATTACATATTTTTAATGCACATGATATGATCATATCCGAGATTATTATGTTTATGCACAAGATATGTGTTCATATCCGATATATATATATGTTTATGCACAAGATATGCTCATATATTTCCGAGATACACATTGGATGTATGAGATATAATCAATCTTTCTAATACGATTGTTCATATCTTATCTCTGCAGGCTTTAAGTCCTGAGGTTATTGCAAACAAACAACTCTTTACGCAAGGTACAATTGACATGGCAGTAGAGACTATGTTCCTTTCAGTTGTTAATCACCCACATATCATCACCATGCGGGCCTTTGGTTCGGAAGGAATGATGCATCCTAATTACTTCATCATACTTGATAGGTTATATGATACTCTCGAGGCACGTATTCCAAAATGGAACTTACAAAGCAAAAAGGCAAAAGGTTTCATGAACAAGTTGAAGAAAACTAGTAAATCAAAGTTGGACGAGTTGATGGAAACTAAGTTGTGTTATGCATATGATTTAACAGGAGCATTTGAATATATGCACAAGAATAAGCTTGTTTATCGTGATTTGAAGCCAGAGGTAAGTATCAGGATACTTTGCAAATCACATTGTTGTTATTCATGTCACATTTGATTGATGATATTGTATTTTGTTCTCAGAATGTCGGGTTCAACATCAGAGATGACATAGTACTGTTCGACTTCGGACTGGCTAGGGAAGTCATGGATAAAGAGAAAGTTACAGATACAACTTGGAAACTCACCGGTGAAACTGGATCATTGCGCTAGTAAGTTCAGATCATGATGAGATATACGATACAGAGATACTTTGTCTGACCATTGTTTGTGATTTCTCTCCCCCTCAACATTAGCATGGCTCCTGAAGTATGTGCGAATAAACCGTATGGATACTCTTGTGATATGTACTCATTTGCAATCATGCTTTGGGAGATGCTTAGTTGCAATAGGCCATTTTCAGGATATTCACAGAAAATGCACCATGAGAATGTAGTTATTAAAGGGGGTAGGCCAAAGGTTGACGAGAATTGGGGGCCTGCTATGAAGGGATTCTTAAACTCATGCTGGAACCAGGATCTTAATAAAAGACCCACAGCCGCAAAGGCCTCGGCTATTTTGAAGCGAGAAGCAGCCAAAGTGAGCGGGGGTGCTGCTAGTTTGGAGTTGAATAACTTTCGAAGAAAAAGTACATTCGTTAATAGAGACTCATTAAGAGAGTCTCGTATGTCAAGTCTTGAATCAGCTCAACAAATTGCCACTTCAATGAGGGAAGCACTACAAGATACAAGTGATCGAAGTGGAGATGGGGGGCAGTAAGTTAATGGAGAGAGTGGCATATACCAAGTGAGGATTTAGTAGATGAGTATTTGTTTGTATAGTACACAAAAGTAAATAGGAGTTACATAGTATCACTAAATGGATATCCTTGTCTTACACAATCTACTCCCCAATCCAATTCAAGCTTTTCTTAACAGCCTTGTTCCAACCCTTCCAACATCTTGCCCTTTCTTGAGTTTCCATACTTGGGTTCCACATGCAATTCTTCTTCCACATCTTACCCACCTCGTTCATATCCTCCCATACTCCAACTTCAATACCCGCCGCAAACGCCGCTCCAAGTCCAGTAGTTTCCAAGTATTCTGGTCGAACTACTGGTACATTCAATATATCAGACTGAAATTGCATAAGGAATCTGTTTGCAGTAGCTCCACCATCGACACGCATTTCTTTTAACTGAACAGATGAATCAAGTACCATAGCATCAAAGACTTCTCTGGCTTGATAGGCACTAGATTCGAGTGCTGCTCTAACAATATGTGCCTTGGTATGAGATGCCGTCAAACCAACCATACAACCTCTTGCATCTGGTCGCCAATGAGGAGCAAACAACCCACTGAATGCCGGTACTAGATACATATTTTCATTCGATGTGATTGATGTTGCAAGTGCTTCAGTTTCAGATGCTGAATTGATAAGTTCAAGCCGATCTCGCAACCAACCGATAGTCGAGCCGCTAAATGCAACTGATCCTTCCAGTGCGTAAACAGGTGATGATTGATTAGAAAGTTGATAAGCCACGGTAGTTAATAGTCCCTGTGTGCTTGGGATCAACTGAGCACCTGTGTTCATCATGAGGAATAGTCCCGTGCCGTATGTGCATTTGGCCTCTCCTGGCGCAAAGCAAGTTTGTCCAAAGAGTGCTGCCTGTTGATCTCCAAGTATAGACGCGACTGGAATGTTCTTCAATGCCATTTTATTACCAGAGCAACACTCAACACCATGGATAACTCCTAAAGTAGAACTCGACGGTACAATCCTTGGCAAAGCAGTATCAATTGGGATTGTTGTCTCATCACTATCATTCCAACAAACACTACCACCACATACTGCATCCACTAAACTATTATCCCATTGAACAATTTCTAAATTCATAAACAACCAACGAGATGCATTGGACACATCAGTTTTGAATACTCCACCCTCATGTGCTAACCGTTGATTCACCTCACTCTCGGCTATACTTCGCTTATATCCAGTGAGCATATATAATAACCATGTATCAATAGTACCAAATCTAACATTGGATCTTTCACTTGATGACGATAAATCTTGTTGTAACTTGGGTATGTTATCAATGAACCATCGTACTTTCGTCCCCGCAAAGTAACTTGCAATTGGCAATCCAGTTTTAGATCGTAATGCATCTTTAGCATTACCTTCATCACCAGAATTTGTATTCTCAGACATTATTGAATCAGCTACTGATGCAGTTCTCGTATCATCCCAAACAATGGCATTGTAATAAACACATCCTGTCCTATCATTCCAAGCAACAGTAGTTTCTCTTTGATTTGTAATACCCACAGCTTTAATAATTGATACCTTTGTTAAATCAGCATGTGAACCTAAATCTGATGTAATATCTAATCCATACTTTAACAATTCCTCGGATGTCTTTGCAATACAGATTGATACGGAATCATAAATATTAAAGGGATCATGTTCATGCCATCCCGCACACGATGCGGAGTTATTATTATTATATGGACTTGTTTGAGGAAAGCATTGCTCGAATTCAACTTGAGCTGTGGATAATATACGACCAGAAGATGTTACTAGTAGGAAACGAGAGCTCGATGTACCCTGATCAATTGACCCAATAAGTGATGGGGAGGATGCGGAGAGGACAGAGTCAAGGATTGATTGGTCAATCGATACTTTGCATTCAAAGGGGGATGATGTCATGATTAATTGCAGTTGCAGTTTATTATTATATTAATATCTCTGATGATACCGCACAACTAACTTCACAACAATATCAACAAGGCGCCGCTGAAAAGACAATATATTACACAATGTTAGGAGTTGATTATATGTATGTCTAAAGCATACTAAGGGGTTGCAAAAAAATATCTTGATCAATTTTTCAAAGATACGGCGGTATCCTATAAAAATGACAGATCCACTTCTAGTAGAGCTTGATGATCATTAGGTATGGTTGGCAGTTGGCATGGATTGAGAATATAATGTTAGAGAGTTCATAAAGTGAAAGATTTGGGATATATAATCAACCACAAGCGGACTCTTGCATTGATGTTGCATCCATGTTGTATGTTGGAAACATACACACCCAATAGACATGAGATAGTGTCTAGGAGATGCTTTTTAGCGAATTAGAATGCTTTATTCTCAATCTTCCTCTAGAGTCAAAACTCACCTTCATATATGCTCATTCATAATCTTTACAAGCTCTACTTCCCATGGAGATTCTACTGCTTCTCTCTTTGGCGCTTCACTACCATAATACAGCTTGAACAAGTCATCAGGGCTCGTTTTCCTTCTTCCAGCATACATGTTGACAAACTTGTAATTCATAAATGTCACATATAATACTCCATGTTTCTGCCATCGTCGAGGTGAACACAGCGCTGGAGCTCCTGATATGATTGCTAGCCTCTCCTGTACAATATCGCTTGATGATGAATCATATGGAGGGGTAAATAAGGCGGCACGTCGTCTCAATAGAGATACAAGATCATAATCTTCCATCAAACACTGATCTGGATACCCTCCTATAAAGTGGA
>Ga0214481_101177_pt1 | contig 11079 bp, 12 predicted proteins | sample M1_20Mar14CPVII9_4_FD_165057 | JGI IMG/M metagenome (GOLD analysis project Ga0214481, IMG submission 165057) | Marine eukaryotic communities from Monterey Bay, California, United States - M1_20Mar14CPVII9sort6BwellG10 | ecosystem: Environmental > Aquatic > Marine > Unclassified | place: USA...
TCCTCATTTCATTTAGACGTTCAATGATGTATGGAATGAAGTCATCGGTAACGCCGGCAAATGGTTCGTCTAAGACGATTAATAGATTATCTTGTGCTGCTGTACGCTGAAATATTAATTCAAAGAGTAGTATCTTCCGCTGTCCTCCACTTAATCCTGGGAGAAATTGACCGCCAATGGTTCCGCCAACGATGATAGACGTATCTTTCTTTTCTTTAATATATGTATCCCAATATGGTAGTTGAGTCGGATCAAAGTTGGGGATAGATGTTACTTTTATATATGGCCTTAGATTATGGTATTGTCGAATATATGTACATTTATGAAATCTATATACATCGTTGAGGAATGTTGTCTTGCCTATAGTGATGGCGTTGAGTGTTGTTTGAGAATGAATAGTTAGGAAATTGTATAAGTTTGGTTTGAATCATGTAATTATTCTCCGACATAAGAAACTACTTACCGCTTCCACTCGCTCCTATACATACACTGAGAGTCATATTTATTGAAGTCGACGCTGATAAAGGTTACATAAACCTGATACAGTTGGCATCAACTTGACTTGAGTCATTGGATGGAATCACCAACATGCTTTTTTACGAAAAAAAAATGAGGATACCCCTTTCTTTTGTTAAAACCCAACGCTATTTTAATAATGCCACTTGCCACCACCTACTAATTAATGCCACTTGCCACCACCTACTATGAATACCTAGATATGATTAACAATGTATCAATGATGAACTATTTTAAACTTCTCGTTTGGTCCTTATCTGTTATCAATTACTGCGTCGCTGAACTCCCGGCAGCTGATTATCTCCAAGATGCTTACTATCAAATAAATGACGAAGGACTTCCAGCTGAACTCTGCGGTGACAATTCTGATATTTGTGAATTGATTACTGGATGCTATGCCGATAGAGATGCAAAGTCTCGACGTTGCAATATACCATGGTGGGCATATGTACCTAAAGGCTGCCCAGAGGAGGGATGTCCGCTCTACATATGGATGGGTGGTAAGTTATATATTATGATAGTAATAATATCCTGTCAATCATTTGAGACATACTTCTAACCTCTTTCAAATGCACAACTATAATAAAGGCACAATGGAAGCAGAAGACCGTTACCATCTCGATATTGCTATGCAGTTCGAGATGGTTAAGCGTGGCTTTGTAGCAGTTTCTGCTGGCTATGACAATTCATTGTTTACTTATGCAAATTCAGGATGCGATTCTAACTACTTCTTTCAAGGCATTAAAGATAAGGCTAAAGCGATTTTTGATAGTACTGATGACAACTCGGTTATTTCACAGATTTGTGAAGGATCTGATGCATTGGCAAATTGTAATCTTGGCATAGCAACAAATGGTTACTCACAAGGAGCGCAGCTGGCATCATTAGCTGCTAACTATGATACTAGAGTTTCTGCTAGGTGAGTGCATTTCTTCGTACTCAACACACGTCCTTCATCACCATTATCATAGTTCGACTTCTCACTCATCATCACTTTCAGTCTCTTATTTGGCAATGGCATTTATAACCCAAAACTTCGAGGAGACTACTCTTGCCTTTTAAATGAAAACTTGACCCTACGCCGTGAACGAAGGTAAGAAATTCGTCTACTGATATTGCATTTTACTTATCGAATAGCAATACTCATACATTTCTTGATTTGAAGGAGAAGCATTACTGGTGAAGACGACGGTACCTTTGGCGACGGTACATTAAACGGAGTATTGAGCCAACAGAAAAAAACAAGTGGGTATGATTGTGGAGAGCAACTAAACTGTTTCCCATCTAAAGATGGTGGTGGATATAGCCTCGTTCCAGTTGAGATGTATGCAGATCTTACATTATCAGAGAAATTCGTTGATGGGAATGGCCACCATTTCATTGAATCATTTATGAAAAAATATAAAGCAGATGTAGGCTTCCCCTTGATCCAAGAAACTGAACCATGGGGTATCTCTCTTGTGAGTATTAAACTGTCCTTTGCGCATATGATATAATTGAAGAGTCCTCATGCTGTATCTCTTCTCCTTTCTACTTAATAGAACCTGGACTGGTTGGCACGAACGACTACTAGGACTATAATGCATGCATCTATGACTGATGATATGACTGCCGCCGGCCCAACATATACACCAACTGAGGATAGCTTCCCCACATATTCGCCAAGTGATGAGGCCTCTCAAGATGGATCATCAGATGTGTTGTAGACTTCTCATTGATTATGGGGGTAGTGTCATAGGTATAATAGTATAAGTAGTATGTTGAAAATGCAAATTTGATTAAGATTCATTCCTTAAATCACAGCTAATAATTAGAAGTATGTACTAATTTTCAAGTTTCTACTTTCTGCTCGTTTTTTGAAACGATGTGCCCGTACCTGATACCACAAGCACATGCGTGTACCTATCCTATCATAACTACATGCTAATGATGGGAGATCCACCCTCTCTTCAAAAGAGAGCTAAGTTAGAGACTTATGCTTTCGTTTGTGCACGAAAGGTATCTTGAGAAGTGAAATTTCAATGAATTGCAATTGCCGCCACCCCTCTTTAGCGCCTATTCAGCTTAAATATCAGCAGAAGAGTGAATACGAAATCATTACGTCTATTGATACTGATAGAATAGCAACTAACTCTAATTGGTTTATCTCCTGTCAAAAACATATATTAATTTAAGGTTTGTCGTTATAAGGTCTGGGATTAATGATTGACTTCTTTAACTTTAATATCTGCCAAGGATCTCTAGATCTCAATGCTTGTGGCAAGTCTGCCGCTGACATTATTGTTGATGACGATGATAGTTTGCAAGATATTGGTATAGAGACGACACTCTCAACAGTTGAGTATGGACAACCCGTCTCGACACCAACACCTGAAACTCCTATTGATATTACTGAAAGTAAAAGCATCACCACGGAAGTCTCAAAAAGCTCCAACAGTACCAGCTCGACAGCATCTACCACTTCCGACTCCTTCTCATCTTCTAAGAGTTACAGTGAGAAGAAGGAGAAGAAGCTCTCTTCCCTACCACAACGATATGCTCAGTCTATTGCACGTAGTCCAACAAAACACCTATCAGTATCAATTATATTGTCAATTATAATTATTGCAATCATACTCATAGCTGGAGATTTTCAGATTGAAGTTGGAAATGGGGGTCTATTGTCACGAGCAACTCTTATTGCAGATCGATCTACACAACAATTGGAGTTGCGTAATGTTATGACTTCTAAGTCGGAAGATCAACATCACGATAATAATATTGACTATTGTGATGGGTCATGGTATGGAAGTGAGTCTATGTTAAATCCGCATTCGCTGAACTTTAACATAATGTTCAAAACATCGTCACCAGCCAGCTCAGCACTTGATGCGGATAGTTTGTACGAGATGTGCGCATACGAGGAAGCGACATTGGACTTGTTTGAGCAGCTTGATACATGTTTCAAATGTCAAATTGATGAATCATCAACAAAGGAGAAATGTCTACAGCCTTACTCATTGGTGGGGTATGCACGGATATATCTCAACTTCCTAAATGGGATTACAGATCCAGAATATTTCATTCCAACAATCAGTTGTGACTCTCTTCGTAGCAAATGGACAGCAAAGATTCAATCTCAATTTATTGATATTCTTCGTGGATGTACAAAGTATACGCTACAGATGGCAAAGATCGAAGAATTAAACGATGGAGACGAATATGCATCATGTCCTCTACCCATAATGCCGGCAACTTTAGTTGATAAAGACTTTCTCCAAACCGATATTGTCAGGTTCACTTCTTCAATATTCGCTACAAAGAATGACAAGAAGTCTATTCAAGCAATGTACAAGGCAGAAACTTCTGGCCAACTTTCATCATCTCGTCCACAAGATTCATCATTTGAGGGAGTATACTTTGAGGTAGGAGTCAATAGTCTGTATTCAACTGGCAAACAAGGCTTCTACGAGCTCTATCTAAACGAAATTCTTCCAAAAGAAGCACTGATTTCGGTTCTTGCGGTCATCGTAACAACTTTGTGCATACTGTTTCATACAAGGAGTCTATTCCTTACTCTTATGGGATTGCTACAAATTGTGCTCGCACTACCGTGGGCATACTTTGTCTATAGATTCATATGCGGGTTGTCCTTCTTCCCCTTCATCAACATCAATGCACTATTTATTGTATTTGCCCTTGGAGCTGACGATATATTTGTTGTTGTCGATAGGTGGAAGTTAAAGCGACTTGAACATCCAGACTTATCAACTGAAGAGGTAGCCATTATTGCCCTACCGGAAGCAGCTTATGCAACATTCGTCACGTCCATCACGGTAAGTCTCATACATTTAATTTGAGAGAATCTTTCTTTATGTTAGTCGACTAACTCTTTTGTGCATATGTGCATATCGACCACATTACAGACGTCTATAGCGTTTCTTGCATCAGCAATCATACGAGTTCCTGCTGTATCATTATTCTCAATCTATTGTGGTTTAGTCATTGCACTTGACTACATCCTATGTATCCTGCTTGTCTTTCCTGCACTTTGTTTTTATGATAAATGGTTGTGTGACGGTTCCAACAGTTGTTTGCTAAGGTTTGGAAGAAAGCAGAAGACGAATGTAAAGGATGAGTATAACAAGAGCTGGGTTGCTTATATTCTCTCCTTTCACTACAATGTGATTCACAAACTACGCTGGATACTTCTCCTCGCATCAATTGGCGTTATCGTCCTGTGTAGTTTTGTAGCATTACGTCTTTCTCCTCCGGAGTCACCTGATCAACCATTTCTTCCAGAGAGTAATCCTTTCGAGATGCATCGGATCTGGCATCGAGAACTGTTAGCATCGAGTATTAGTAAGGGGAATAGAGGGCTGGTGAACTTTATATGGGGACTACTTGCTAGGTAAGCATTTGATGCACATGATATGATATACCAGATATCTCTTTGATCCTTTAAATATTATTTACCCCTTCTCAGTGACACTGGAGATAGGTTCAACCCAAATGACATAAGTGAGCTTGTATATGATTCATCATTCAAACCAGGATTGGAAACAACACAGTTGTATTTGTTAGAGATGTGTGATACGATCTTCAATGATAATTTGGTGCGAGTACCTGAAGAGGACTATTCATGTGTCATGACCCAACTCAACTCTTGGCTAAACGAACAATCTCAATTAACGAATCAAACATTAGAAGAATACAGTCTCAACTGCAAAAGCTCTAAGTCCATTCCCATGTCAGAGGAAGCTTTTGAAAGTTGTTTGATTGCATATACAAGGCTAACCAATAATACGGATGTGCTATATGAACAAGATACAGTGAAGGTCATTACAATTCAAGGTATGATCAAAGTATTTGTTCTCTTGAAACAAGATCTACTTATATGAATCTAACACATACATCATTTTATTTCCTACCATAATAGGCCGCTCAAATAGTACTTTATATTCACCGTTTGATGAGCAAGAACTAGATTGGTACAACATGGAGTCATGGTATGAAAGCCAAATGTCAAACATCCCCGATAATGCAAATTTCTTTGCCACATCACAAGATTTCTGGGCGTACGACACATTCAGCAATTCAATGTCCTCAGGAAAGTCCGTATTTGTATTGTTTGGCGTATGTTATAGTGCATTCATTCGAATACTTCATTTGAACTTAGTTTGCCTTTATGTGATTGCCTTTTCAAGCCGCATGTACTAACATATGTTGCAATTACTTATCTTTCATCTTCATAAACTATGAAACGCGCATCTTCCAGCATACAAATCTGCACTAATTGCTTTAGCGTGTGCTTCTGCCATGATACTTCTAACTTCACATTCACTATCGGTTATGATTTTTTCTGCCATTAGTATTGGATACGTATTAGTTGCATCTACTGCTTCTTTAGTAGGACTTGGTTGGTCTCTCGGAACCTTTGAGTCAATTCTCTTTGGAATCTTGATTGGAGTAGGCGTTGATTTTGTACTTCATTTCGGTCATGCATATACGTTGGTAAGTGATATCTTTTGACTGCAGATCTTTCAGTGACTTTTGATACAAACTTCCTTCCTAACCTTTCCTCTCATCTTAGCCTGCTGGTAACGTTTCAAAGGAAGTCAGAACAAAGCGTGCACTTATGGAAATGGGCCCGAGTGTAATGGCGTCAGCATTTACCACTTTAAGCACAGCTCTGATGATGCTGGCAGCTGAGAATCTATTCATATACAAGTTTGCGGTGATGCTTATTATGGTTGTTGTTCATTCTTCTATTGGTAGCTTTATCATCTTCTTGGTGCTATGTGAATGCTTTGGGCCGTCGGAATCAACTGTTACATATCGCATCAAAGATAAACTGTGTTCTCTGTGCAAGAGAGATAACAACTAGTATATTGTTTAAAACGATTATTTAGTACTATCCAGGCTTCGTAGAAGGCTAGAGCTTATCTTGGGCGGCTAATTTTTGATTTGCATTTTCGAATGGGATAGAGCTTAGAACGATATCTACCTAGATTATCATGATAGGTGTTAGATAGAGGGGTGATATCAGATAGATGACAAGAAGCCTGCAGCTGCCGCGTAACAATAGATTGTTATGTTATTTTTAAACATTACTAACTAATAAGGATACCACAAATCGAAAAAGAGAAAGAAAGCCACTGAGTTTTATTGATTTAAAAAGGCAACGGTGATATCGATCAACAACCACAACACAAATCGTTGATGTTATCATCATGAAGCTATTATATGTCATTCTCCTCGTTAGTTCTATAATAACTACCTCCGCCTCTCAATTATCATTGAGAGGAAGTTCACCTGCTGAGTTGTCGGCGGTAAGTAACAGTAGTAACATCAATAATAATACATACAACGAAAATTACAATGATATTGATATTGATGAGAAAAAGAAGAATCGGACGAGACGGATTGTTATTGTTAATGATATTGCAATTCAACAAAGCGGTATAACTACATGCACCACAAACACTGTTCGTACGCTACAAAAAATGGGACATGAAGTTCTTCATTTGAATCCTATTGATCTTAACCTCTGGACATATAGATTATATGGCATTGATCGGAATTTCGTTGTATCTGTGCCGTGGCCTGCTGCGTGGAAAATATGGAACATGGTGTACAATTTCAAGCCTGACCATATACACATTAGCACTGGAAAGTCAGTGATTTGGTCCTCCATTCGACCTAAGTTTACTTTTATTTTTGGTTTTCTCTGCAACCACTTGTACTGACAGAGGTTACTTCTCTCTTTCATCTTCATGAACAAACGCACACCTTCCAGAAGGACCAATTGGTAATCTCATTAGAAGGTGGTGCAACCAGTATGGTTGGAGATTTTCAACTTCGTTTCATACAGTGAGTTTGTGTCTGTGCCAGTTTTAATATGCTTTATATGAATATTACTGTAATTGTGTATACATGTCTTATCATTTGATACCTCTTCAGAACACTCCAGATTATCTTAAGAAAAGACTCTATCTCCCTAAGTGGATCAGTTGGATGTACCTTCGGAACTTTCATAGCAAATCATCTTCTGTCATGCCGCCAACTGATTCAACTCGTAACATGTTAATTGAAAATGGGTTTGATCCAAATACAATTCACCTGTGGGGTTATGGTGTTGATTTGGAACTATACTATCCACGCAACCCGGATACCACTAAGTATCCAAAGATTGATGGGCCAATTCTCATGTATGTTGGACGTGTCTCTGTTGAAAAGGGCATTAACGATTTTCTTGAGCTTTCATTACCAGGCTTCACCAAGTATGTTGTCGGGGATGGACCAGAGCTTCCTTCTCTACAGTACCGTTATCCTGACACAATATATCTTGGAAAACTATTTGGTAATGATCTAGCGATTGCCTACTCCAATGCAGATGTGATTGTTTTCCCAAGTAAGTCGGATACTTGGGGTAATACAATAACGGAGGCCATGGCTTCCGGTACACCAGTTGCTGGATTTAGAGCGCCAGGTTCACTCGATTTGATAACAAAAAACAGTGTGGGAAGTGTCAATGATAGTCTAGAGATTGCTATCAAAGAAGCTTATGCTCATGGAGATTCAAAAGAATGTGTTAGACATATTACCACCCATTACACATGGGATGTTGCTACTCAGCAATTCTTGGATAATTTGGTTCCTATCCGATGCCACAACAATGTACCATGCGAGCAGACCCCTCATACCAAATTCTATCAAAAATTGTTTTTTTTAATGCTAATTGGTGCGCTACTGAAAAGATACTTTAAGAAGAGAAGAAAGCTAACCAGTAAGAGTATCTAAAAGATTATATAGACAGATTTAGATACGCAAGTTGTTAACTTGACATGGTTTCTAGTACTTTTGTTTTTGTAAAAGAGATTGCTGTTGCCTCATACTAGTATATGTAGAGTATAGCTCACGAATAATCGCATAGATCGAGAACAAGTACCCTGGTATCAACGATACAAGAATCAGGTATAGCAAGTTATTATCCGCAGGACATCCTTCCATAAATTCATCTCCTCTAGGTAGCATACACCAAAAGTAATATCTTGGGAAGAGGTATCTTAGTTCTTTCAGCCCTTCAAATCCAGCGCCAGGGGAGAATGTGGTGGAGAAGTAGATGGTAAATAGAAAAGTGAAACTACCAAATACCTAAGTGGAGCCAAGTTTGTGAAGATTGAGTTGTTAGTTGCCTGGAAACCATAAGCAATGCTAAATAAGGAAGGAAACGACCGAAATTCTTACCTTGCACTGATCTCGCGGAATATTAGTATACAGCCCAATAAACAAATCTGGTAGAATGTTCCAGCAGTTGTCAAAAATCATGGCCACGAGGTACTCGACGCTTGATATGGTACCAATTACAGCCTATTAGTATGATAAGGGATGTCAAGAGTGAGGTTAGGCGTGCTTTGTCACATAAAAAAGAATTATCAATCATACATAAGATTTACTCACATCAAGGCACAAATACTGAATACATGACACAAAAGTTGCAAGGAATAAAAGTAGACACAGCTTTTGCAACTTGTTAACAGATTCAGCACAATGCAAGAGGGCTTCTGACTCTTCTCTTATGGATATTCTCCAATCAACTTGAAGCTGAATGTATGAAAAGCTAGTAAAGTAGGATACAATAGACACGGCTACTATCACCAATGTCTCCGTTCCAGGTTGACTATTCCAATATGTAGCAACAAATAGCCCAAACGAAAAGATGGCCAATATAAAGCACTGAACCAAACCTCCATATCTAGATAATTCCACTTTCCAAAAGAACTTTAAATCTTGTTTGTTTGTAGTATGAATAAATTCATCTCCAGTGGAGGTTGCAATCAGAGCTACTTCCCTATCTTTTTCTATTCCATTGACCTTGACTATACTTCTATCGGTAGCACTAACGGTTATTACATCATCGGATAGATTTTTGAGGGCATCGATATGATCATTTGTTACTAACAAGATGTTATGCTTCTTCCTCATTTCATTCAGACGTTTCACAAAGTATGGGACAAAGTCATCAGTTACGCCAGCAAATGGTTCATCTAGTACTATAAGGAGACGATTCTCTTGTGTTGAAATTCTTTGGAATAATAGCTCTAAGAAGAATAACTTCCGCTGTCCTCCACTTAGACCTGGCAGGGACTTTCCACCTATGCTACCGCCGACAATCATCGTTTTGTCTGTCTTTTCTCTAACATATACGTCCCAATATGGCAGCTAATAATGATATCGTACACATTGCAGTAGATGTTAATTATATTTGAGCACATGATATGATATGATAATATAATATACTCACCTCAGTAGGATCAAAGTTAGGTATCGCCGAGATCTTAATATAAGGACGTATTTTATGATATTGTCGAATGTATATGCTATGAATGTTGGCTTTGTGCACATCATTGATAAATGTCGTCTTGCCTAATATTATTATTGCAATACATATATTGATAAGAAGGTGAGCGGAGTAATGATCACATATCATTCAACGGGAACTTTAAATATCTTACCAGATCCACTAGCGCCTATACACAATGTAATAGGCATGTTTATTTTGTTATTTACAGCTCACTATTACCGCCGTCACTATGCCAATTGCTGAGTCTAACTATGGTATGATGATATGGCTCCTCGGCAGTCGGCATCAAATCCTTTAAAAATTATAACTCGAGTACCAGAGTGAGAGAGAAAGCTCGCTTATTTAGCTAGCTGTCTTTCTTAGGATACTCATTAATAATAACCTATTGATACCATTAATAAACAATAATATAAGCGTCGACTTCAATAAATATGACTCTAAGTGTATGTGTAGGAGCGAGTGGAAGCGGTAAGTAGGAAGAATTGCAATGTATGTGGTCCCCTTCAACAATTTCCAACTATTCATCTCAACAACTGTAACAATACTCAACGCCACACTATTAGGCAAGACAACATTCCTCAACGATGTATATAGATTTCATAAATGTACATATATTCGACAATATCACAATCTAAGGCCGTATATCAAAGTAACATCTATCCCCAACTTTGACCCAACCCAACTACCATATTGGGATACATATATTAAAGAAAAGAAAGATATGTCTATCATCGTTGGCGGAACCATTGGCGGTCAATTTCTCCCAGGATTAAGTGGAGGACAGCGGAAAGTACTACTTTTTGAATTAATATTTCAGCGTACAGCAGCACAAGATAATCTATTAATCGTCTTAGACGAACCATTTGCCGGCGTTACCGATGACTTCATTCCATACATCATAGAACGTCTAAATGAAATGAGGAAGAAGCATAACATCTTATTGGTAACAAATGATCATGTTGATACTCTCAAAAGAATGGCAGACAATACCATTACGGTTAGTACATTGGATAGAAGCTGTGTCAAGATTAATGATACAGAGGGTGTAGATCGTGAACTAGCAATACTTGCAATGAGTATTGGTGATGAATATACTACAACTGCAAATAATCAAGATACGAAGTTCTTTTGGAAAGTGGAAATGTCTAAATATGGTGGTATATGGCACTGTTTGGCATTTGCTGTGTTTGCATTTGGCTTGTTTGTTGCTACATATT
>Ga0214481_101178_pt1 | contig 11079 bp, 9 predicted proteins | sample M1_20Mar14CPVII9_4_FD_165057 | JGI IMG/M metagenome (GOLD analysis project Ga0214481, IMG submission 165057) | Marine eukaryotic communities from Monterey Bay, California, United States - M1_20Mar14CPVII9sort6BwellG10 | ecosystem: Environmental > Aquatic > Marine > Unclassified | place: USA...
GGAAGTAATACAGGTGTGACTAGACGTAGTGGAGGCCAGCAAACGGATATACCGTAGAGTAGTTGCTTTGGCATACTACTCAGTGTGTAATAGTGAAATAAATAAATATTTACCCATTTAGTTAGTACTCCAAGAGCAACAAACTTTATACAGGAGACATACTTCTTCTATACAGGAAACCATGAAAACAGACTGCTATTATACTTATGACTTGACTATGCAACAATTATGCAAACAAACTGGCTATTCTTCAGCAATTGTGAATAGAGGATCTTGAGCAGGTTCAAATTGATATGAGTGGCCACGAAGTGAGCGAGAACTAATAAGCTTTTCATTTCTAATAGTGTATATCATGTGCAAAATGAAGTCTTCTCTGTCTTCTTTCTTGTCGCCATTTGATATTGCATGATACTTGACGTCAATGTATTGACCAAATGTATACCTGTAGTGGATTATGGTCGCCTTAGTACCTCTTGACATGTACTCTTTATGTAATTGTTTTACCATAGTCCGACCTAGTATGAATCCATTGTGCTGCATTGTGAATTCCTTGTCATAAAGTTCATCGAATAAGTCTTCCACTTCTGTAAAGTCTTTCTTAGTGTCGTCAAAAGCAGCATAGTACTGTCTGAGGCGATCTTCTACTCCAAGCTTATCACTGACCATCTCAATTGGCACTATACCTTTTCTTCTTTGTAATACCCGCATGCTTTTGCACTTTATAAATAATATTCATAAATAATATAAGCTTCTTTGACACCATTCTTGCTTGCTAATTCTCTACTTTGAAAGAACTGATCACAGTTCAAAGGCCGAATGTCTTGCTTCTCTGGCTTCTCCTCGTAGAGCAATCAAGACAGATCTGAGACAAGTCTCTATTGACTCGATGAAAAGTGCTCTAGGTGATAAACTAACTAAATGGGTAAATATTTATTTATTTCACTATTACACACTGAGTAGTATGCCAAAGCAACTACTCTACGGTATATCCGTTTGCTGGCCTCCACTACGTCTAGTCACACCTGTATTACTTCCAATCAAAGGAGCGAGCAATGGATTGTTGTTATTGTCATCATCATCTTGATCAAGTCCACAACAGGGATCATTTCCTCCCCATGTTGCATCATTATTATTGTTTTGCATTTCATTCATATGCAGTACCATGTGCTGATCAGGGCCATTTGATGAGGGTCCAATACCACCTCCTCCTAGACCCATTCCACCTCCAACACCAATCGCGCCACCCAAGACCCCCTGAGCAGCAGCAGAACCATCTCCACTATCAACAAAGTAGTATCTTCCCAATACCATACCGAATACTGCTGATATTAAGAACTCAACTGCATAACTCATAACTGCCAACATTAAAAGGTACCCAAGCCATGCTCTACTTGCATGAAGTGTTGCTGCCAGCATATCATACCGTTGAGCTACTTTCTTGGCATCATTTGTTCTAAAGATATTCAGTATACATTTCGGTACAAATCTTCTGATGACAGAACATGTTATTGCATGGTTATGATTCCTATTACTTGTAATAGCATCTTGAGGAGATTCCATATCATTGTTGTTATTTGATACATCACTAATATCACTAACACCTCGTTGTGTAGTTGATTGTCTACGAAATTCTAATTGTTGTCCTGGTATACTAGCTTGACTTTCTAACTGTTGTTGATGATCTAACCATGCTTGATATCTCTTCAACTTCATATCTCGTCTTATATTCCTACCTTTTCGTAAACACTTTACTCTCCAAACGCCACAGGCTTCGACGAGGACGCCGAGCAGTGTTATAAATACCATTGCAAATAGAAACTTGGATTCTGAATGAAGAGTCCATGACGAACTGAATAGATTGAGACATGGAGGTGGAGGTGATTGATTATGAAACAGTGCTGAATGAAACCCATCCATGTACATTATTGTCCCACCTCCCGAATTCATATTCATATCTGACATGTTGTGTTGATGAGAGTGATCTGTTTGATGGTTATTCATATTATCATCATGATTTATATTGTTGCTTGTATTGTGAATATTATTGCTGCTTGTATTGTGATCGTCGTGATCATGAATCTGATTATGAGGTATGCCTGGCTCAAGAGGCCCTCCTGATGCAGTATCACTTTCTATCCCTATATCATTGTGAATATTATGATCATCTGGTAAGATTACTTGCATATCTGTAGTATATTGATGTTTGTACATCTTGTGCATATCATTGTTATACATTGTCTGCATCATACCACCCATCGTACAAAAAGATGATATATCACTCATGTTTGCTTGCTTCAACTTTTAACTATATCGTTTGATGCACACTGTATGTATGTTTATTGATTTATCAGGTTTATTATGCGCCTCCTATATTCTCCTACATACATGCAACAAGCAAGATCTCGCTCAAGCAGTATCGTATAAAGTAAACATCTTTCTTTCTGGTATCCTTTTATGAGAGTGTAGTTTACATATTTTCTACGCTTGTGCCAGTTTTATATTGTTTGCTATTGTTTGGTTACTAATTACTGTACGCCCATATCATGTGGACTGCGATGAAGAATACGGATAAGAAAGAGGATGATAAATGTGGTCTAGGTGGTTCGAGTACGGGAGAAATTGTACACACGCCTCAACAAGTAGCATCATCACAAAACAGAACCAACAACGAAATTATCTCAACAGCCCCAAGTATTAGCAACAAAGAGAACAATGCACTAGTCCTACACTCACCAATATTATCCCTGCTACCCAACTCCAATATCAAGGTATGTTTTTTGTTATATGATGTGCCGTATGGTACTTTAAAGTGTTACGATTAATAAGTACATATGATGTGTCATCTCAATAATAATTGTGCTGTTTTAATTGCAGCAATTTGAGGCTGATGTATTAAAGAAACAACTTGAATATGCAGGTAGAATAACAGATCTCGAAGCACGGTTAGCAACCTTTCACAATAGATTGGCAGTTGAATCTATGGATAGGGGTAGAGAACATGCTAATACCCTGGAGGTGCGTCAACATTCCATTACACGCATACTAGTATGGATTATCATATTTTGTATACTTTACTTGTTAGTATTCAGGATTGTATACTAAAAAGTTATTTTAATGTTTATGTGTATATTATTCCACGGTAAGCAGCAATACATTGTTGAACCAATCGAAGAATCTACAAGGAGGAACTTGCAGAAGATTAACTCTGACTTTGTCATGCCAATAATGAATCCAAAACTTGCCAACCATACTTTAGAGATTAATGATAGGGATAGTCAAGTAAAGAAAACGGGCGACTCATCGACTCTTCCAAACCTCGTTTCAATAGAACGTCAATCGAATCAACTTGAAGCTCAAATGAACCATCACAAACATGTAACTCTTTACCACTCAAGAAAACACAACTTTGATAGTATTGATCAAGAGTGTCGTAAAACAGTATCTCCGGAACTTGCTCTTGAAATGACCAAGGCTGACAAAAGGGAAGTTGGACTTATACGTCGATTTGATGCGAGCTATGGAGAATTTAGTCGGCTTAGTGCCGAGATGACGGCCTCCCGTAAATCATCATTAGGATTAATTGAGAAATCGATCGATGATTGGGATACCAGGAAAGTCCGAGTTTGTATTGTTTTGTCGTATGAATTCAAGTGTTCAATTTGAAGTATTGGTGATTTGGCTACTTCGTTCATTTGTACTTGGTTTGCCTTTATTGATTGCCTTTGCATATCATATGCACTAACATTGTTGCAATCGCTTCTCTTTCGTCATCATAAATCGTGATAACGCGCATCTTCCAGTGATTTAACACGGGCTGAGTATTACTTATCGGAGATACAAAAGTTGAAACAGCGTGTACTGAAGGAAAGACAGGAGAGGATACGACAAGATGAGTTGGTTGTAGAGAAGATTATTCAGGCCAAGAAGACTCTTGAAGAAGATATCTTCTTGGCTTGTTAGGGTATTTAGTTTCATTGATGATCTGAAAACAAGGGCTATTTGCAAACACTTGTTGGAGGAATTAGTATGAGGAACAGAGAACTATGGATAGATACGGTCAGGTTTAACCACAACACATACTCTCCCTATTATTTCATGAGCTATAATTTCAGACGTAATGACAAAAGACATTAACCAACATCCTTAGTGACCAGTAGATGATACAAGCAAAGCCATTAACAAATTGCCCCATCAGGTTTGCTTTTCTCATCTATTGAGCATTAATTAGCCAGTTCGTTCATTCGATTCACGAATATTTAATCAAAACATCAAATGTGGCTCATTAAAACAACAATACAACCATCGACACCATCTCACCCTGACCAATAAATCACTATCAAATCATGATGAACTTCTCATATTCATATGCTGCACTCGTTCTTGTATCTCTGTCTCTACCTTTTGTCAATGGGCACGAGCAGCGGGGTCTCAGGGAGAAGACCTCTACCATCGAAGGCGGCAATAACTACAGTGATTTGATTGACTCTCTGAAGACTGTGGCCGCAAAGGAGAAAGCAACCGTATCATCAGCTATGCCACCATGTGAAGGCAATTTGAACGGGGATTTGAATGGAGATAGTATTTTCAATACATTTGACTATGTGGCCATGTTATCGGCATTTGGCCAAGAGGCAGGGGTTGGTTGCCCTTGTCCTTGTTATCCAGACTTAAATGGAGATGGGTTTGTTAACACAGCGGACTTATTGGCCTTCTTGGGTGCATGGCCTAGTTGCGATTAGAGAAACTTTGATTGGGGTGGTGTAATGGTGTTTGATAAGATTCGTATTAGGGACCAATCGATATCAGAAGAAGAGAAGGGGGCAATGGAATAATAGATAATGCCAAGACTAATCTAACTTCTCAAGATACTCAGTAGTAATGGATATTAGTACAGATAGACACAAATACATCCTTTGTTCATTTATTGTGTTATATAGAACATAACGTCTTGTCCACATATAATATTCCACATGCATCTTCATCAATGATTCAATCATTCCAAAGCAGCTCTACATAGAAACTCTATTTCAAACACACATACATCACACGACTATGACCCTATTAAAGGTCGGATGGTAATGGAATAGCAGCAACACGGCCATATCTTGATGACATATACTTCTTGTTGACGGCACGTAGTTCCATTGAAGACTTAGCCTTCTCGGCGAGGACTGCAATGGCGACTGGCTTGACATCTTTCTCTAGGTATTGAGTATACTTGAGTAAGGTTGGGCTCCAAGTGTTTCTTCCGACAGTTCTTCGTGCAATGAAGACAGCAGCCGCCGCAAGCTGACTTGGTAGATAGTTCAGCATGTTATAACTTTGAAGAGTGCCATCAAGGAGGAAGCATGAAAGTTGGACAATCTTCCTATCAGCATGAGCAGCCTTCAAGTAACGGACTAGGAAGGCATGAGCACTTGGGATGGTGATTTGATACTCAAGCGTCTTGAGGATGGTCTCTTCCGTATCTAAGATCTGTAGATGTAGGATGTAGAGAGATATAAGTGTGAGTATACGATGGTGTCAGAATGAAACAGAAGCAAGTCATACATAACACATATCTACATACCTCAACCTTTGAGTAAGCTCCATCACAAATAAACACAAGGTCACGCAACTCTGGTGGATAGATTTCCTCGTACTTGGATGCAATCAACAGTGCAGTAACACCAACAAGCTGTACCTTGGCTCTAGATACTTCGGTTTTAGCAAGATACCGATCAATAAGATTCACCGTGAGATATAAAGTCTCAGGGACAAGCTTAAACTTCAAGTGCACCTCAACCAACCAATCTACTAGTATGGAACGCATACGTTGATTGATATATGGTTGATTCTCCATATACAAAGGACGGACCGACGTGGATACTTCCTTGGAACGAAAGAGTTTATACATATCCTGGACATAAGTTGTAGCACAAAGAGGATCATCAGAATCACGTGCATCAATATCATCTGCAAGATGACTGTATTGATAGCTTTGCAATTCATCACCGTCTGTGGTATTGGTATTTGATACCGTGGAAGGCTTGGTATCCTTCACGTTGCCATCTTTGGCAGTGCCTCCCCGCTCTGCTGATGATTCCAGTGTGATGGAACGTGAAAGTGCAAGAGGTGCATCTTGATTGTGATTGGCTGAAGGCTTGGACTTTGAGATATCAGTTGATGATACTTTTGTAGGTTGAGGTAGCTTGCTTTCGCACTGCTTCTTGGACTCGGTATTAGTAGACTTTGATACAGTTTTCTTCTTGTGGACGACAAGGCTTGATGATTGGATAGTTGCAACATTTCTCTTGTTTGACTTGGACTTTGCCTTGGTGAGAGCTTTGGCCTTATCGTTGCACTCTTTATTGAAGCTGCCAGTTGAGTTTGACACGTCCTGTAGTTGTTTGAGTGGAGATGGGAAACACAAGTATTAGTATATGATTAAAATATGTAGTGGTTGCAAACTATAGATACATCCGATACTACTTACCTTGAATGCAACGCGAGTTTCGGTAGTTTGTTTAGAGCACTTCATGGTGGTGGGAGATTTCAGTTGATATGTTGTTGGTGGCAAGAAATGAAATTTATGAGGCGTTGCTTGTGAGAAACCCTCCACGCTTTTGAGCCGTTGAGAATGCATTGCAATACAGAATCTCCACGCTTGTAAAGAAGAGATTGGAAAACAGCAACTTCACGCCGAGGAAAAAAGTGACAGATTGAGGACACCTATCCTCTCCTCATTATGGGAGTCCCCTCTGGGGTGCTAGTCAGACACGTTTGTTATTGTAATTAATAGGTGAGATGTCATGTGTATTAGATCAAGATAAACATTATATCATTACTTACTTGTTCTAACCCAAACACTCAATCTGAAATCGAACAAAGATAACTTTCTGGATCATTAAATGATGGTTCTTTCAATAACGAAGGGATGAATGCATACTTTGCTCTTCTAACATTCATGTCCTTCTCATCATCACCCACGGCAAGAATAGCGTTGCATACTGTTGTCAAATCCTCATTGCGGTTCGGACCTATAAAGACCTCCCACCATGGCCGAGGTACTAATGGTAGTTCAACATTGTGTTTTGATGTTGCCATTAATATAGCAGAACAAGCTGTCACCTCTGGATCATACTTGCAACATAAATCTAAACAACATGAATCATTACAGTAATTCCAAGCCTGTTGTGCCACCTCTTTACTTTCAATATCAAGTACTCTCGCAATATATAAAATAAACTTATGCGGATGTGAATCTGGTATCCAATTCAATGTAAACCCCAAGTTCTTTAATACTACATTTTCCATGTTGAATAAAGTTTCTTTCCATTCTTGATACACCGGGCCCATTTGAGATAATGGTTTTACACTTCTGATAATATTCTCCTTCTCTTCATTAGTTAGTTTTGAAGCTAACTCTGCTTCGCAATTTGCAGCACCATCATAGTACTTGGTCATATCATCACCAATACGTAATCGTCTTCTTCGATATATATGTGTAAATGTTAATATAATTGATTGTACTGTACGTGGCTCCTCTTCTACTTTTCCAGCCAATAATATACATGCAATTGCCATTCTCCAGACACAATATTCTTTCAATGATATACGATGATACATTCTATGGAAGATTGTACATGCCGTGGCATATGTAGATGGCGGTAAACATAAGAGCGTAGATGCATCTAGTATTAAAGATGTACCGTGTAAACGATGAAGTTTTTCAATGTCAGAAGGAATACCATCATCTACAGATGGAGTAGAATGAGGTGATTGTGATGTATCTATTATCCCATTGTTTGATAGAGGTAGTTTATTATAAATGGTTTTATCGACAATGTACTTGAGTGGAGCAGTAGATTTGGTAGGATTTGTCTCTGATTGATGTTGCATCTTGGTATTCTATTGTATTGTCGTATACCAAAGGAGCAAGCGACAACCACAAATTTGCGTCGTATCAACTGATTAATGACGAATGATAGTGTTAGCAAATACTAAACCAATTATTACAGATGAATAGATAGATAGTATGTACCTTTAACCTTTACCTCAAATCGACTTATTTCTATGAGAGTGTATAAAAGGATACCACTTGAAAGCAGAATTATGTATGGTATGGTAGTAAATGAGAGATCTCTTGAGATGATATGATAGAGGTGAGGTCACATCTGTTCTATGTGTAAGGAGAAGCAAATGATAAAGTTTAAGTTCAATACAAGTAAAGTACATGTATGATTCACAAGCTTAACTTCACTCATTTTTAAAACTTTAATATCCAACAATCCGATAACTTCCTGTCAACTCGACAGTTTACCTAATGCAATCAGCCACCATCCTGGACACGGTAGGATCATCACTACGAACGGCAATCTTCAGTAAGACACCTGATGCATCACCAGACGCTGCAACTTGGGCACGCGCTAGGACATTCATCCCTCCAACGAAGACACCACTTAAATGAAGCATGTGTGGCTTCTTTCCTCCCTCACCAGATTTAATATGTCCAGTTCCATCACATGGCTGCATACCAAGGAAGTCAATCACAGCTGCAACAGCATCATCTTGTTTCTTGAACTGCAGGGCAAACTTCTCAAGCACTTCATTAGTATTTCCAACTTCTTCCCACGACGCACGGAAGTCAGGAACAGCCACCTTCGCCATAAAGTCTGATGTTGACAGCTCCAATTCCTCAAGAGGATATTCTTCATCGAATGCATCACTCTCATCTTCACCAGATTTAGGATCAACTTGAATAACGCCAAAGTGAAGGGCACACTCAAAGTTGCAGGGTGCCAAAGGTTCGTCAGGGTTACGAGTGACGACTGTAAAGGCATTGGCAGTCTCGCCATACTTGATACTTTCAGCAGCCACCTCACCGGCAACCTCAAAGCACTGACTATCACCCTCAATCGCAACAGTACAGTTCACAAGACGCTGATCTTCGACTGTATTTTGAATAATAAACTGCAATATGATATGCTCTGGCATAACATGCTTGATACAGCGGACGACATACTCTGTCTCCTCCTCGGATAGCTCTGTTGGGGCCGATGAACGGAATACGCGTCCAAGAGATGCCAACTCTGGAATGGCGTAAACAGCCGCGGCAGGGTCAACAACTTCCTTCTTCTCCTCCTCAGCACCAGAAACAGCGGCCATAAGGTCGGCATCTCCCCCAACATCATCCATTGTATCAGGCTCAGGTTCTTCGCTCTCCTCTACAATTGGAAGGGCGCTGAATGTCAACTCTTCGGTACTCTCCATGGCAGTAGGGGCCTTTGTATATGCTTGGATTGAACGGCTCAACCTATCAAAACTCATGGGTAAACCCTGCAACAATACGAAGGCTGCAGGATCCCCGGCTTGAGGCACATCAGGAGCAGGCTCCTCGACCACCTCAGCATCCTCATCAGGAGGTACATAAGGGAACTCATCCATAGCATCCTTCAATACATTAACGGCAATAGATGCACGATCACGTGTCTCGTCATCTTCATCATCTAAACTGCGTTTCAATAATGTTACGATGGAGGTACGAAGACTAGGACAACGGGCAGCAAACTTTGATAGGGCTGCAACAGCGGCAGCACGTACGGCTGAATTCTCAAGAATGACACGATTGTAAATAAATCGAATGTATCGAGCAGGTGCCTGTGTTCCAGGTCCAAGCTCTCCCAACAAATGTAAAATCTGAGTAGAAAGCATAGTGAATTCACAATCCTCGATAAACTCACACAAATGCAAGAGACTGCTTTCGGTAGTTTCAGGGACTTGCTTCATAAGTGATACAATGGAGTTGACAATAGATCGCTTGAAATCGAATCCACCTTCTTCACGTAAAAAGTTGGAAAGGAAGCCAACTAATACCCGGTGCTTTGCAGGGTATGTCAAACATAAACGTTGTAGGGAGCGCACAATGGTAATCTTGTACTCGTCAGGGATTTCTGACAAGAAGACGGAGATCTGCTTGAGTAAACGATCAATACTATTCTCACTTCCCGTCTTGAGTAAGGTTGTAATGGCGAGGGTGGCAATACTACGGTTGGAATCAGAAATCAAACCTTCCAAATCCTCATTACACTTGGACACCATACGGGGATGTCCAATAGCAACTTGACTAACAGTCTTAATGGCAGCAAATCGCACGGTTGGCTTGGGACTTGATAGGAATAATTGAAGAACATTAATTGCAGGAGATAATTCCTGTGGTTCAATGTTTGGCAAGGCACAAATTGCCTTGGCAGCCTCGTAGACAACCATTTCACTCTTATGACGTAACGATGCCTCTAAGAAGGCATACCCACTACGGGCAAAGTTGCTTCCATTTTGGAAGGATGTACCCTGCATACGCCCCTCTGCGACCTCATCGTTAAGGAGTTTGGCCGTGTATCGAACAAGTAAGACAAGGGCGAGGGGTGACTTGAGTGTATTACGTTGACTGAATTGAGTAACAAGCTTTTGCATACCAAGACGATCATGTTTCTTGATTTGGTATAAGAGCTGCATTGCATGAAACTATAATTTTGTTGTGGGGTGTTGGTACATAAAAGGGAAAAGTGCATAAGATGTGAGTTAAATAACAACTAATTGTAAACAATAAACACAATCCATAATCCCTTCCAAAAAATCCAACCAACACTTAACCAATTTAACCTCTCTTTATCCCCTTCAAATTTCCCTATAAAAATAAACATAATCCCATTAATTAACAATACATATAAAGCAACTTACCTGTACCATTTCATTAGGAGAACTTGTTGCCTCGGTAGTTTCACTAATCCAACGTTTAACAATAGCGGCACTTTCCTGATTCCTTTCAAATAAATGTGTAGCACTAACCAACGCGGCTGAACTAACTTGTCCAGAACTATCAACAACAGCCTGCTTGACATACCGTTCAATAGCACCCAACATAGCACCATCGATAATACGTGCCAATACCCTTAAGGCATTAGCCCTATATAAATCAACATCACATGTCATATCCTTAGTTAAACTTGATGTAACAATAATAACATCATCAGGATCACATGTTTCGGCAACATCTTTAATAAATAGATATACCATACGACGTAAACTAGCATCATCACA
>Ga0214481_101180_pt1 | contig 11039 bp, 10 predicted proteins | sample M1_20Mar14CPVII9_4_FD_165057 | JGI IMG/M metagenome (GOLD analysis project Ga0214481, IMG submission 165057) | Marine eukaryotic communities from Monterey Bay, California, United States - M1_20Mar14CPVII9sort6BwellG10 | ecosystem: Environmental > Aquatic > Marine > Unclassified | place: USA...
TTCATCCATACATTGAAATCAATGATAGACGATTGTGCCACCTTTGAAGTAGGAAACAGAGATATTATATTGTTTTATATTGGAAAGATCTCGGAGGCTATGATTCCATTTATGGTGTAGATATTGTCTGAGGTATCCTACTCAGCATTGCAATTGCAAAACATTACCAACAAAGAATATTAATAATCTATCAAAAACATCATGGCACCAATAGTTGATACAGATAATCAACTAAATCGCAATCATAAAAAGACAAAGTCAGGCCGAGGAGGGCGTGAGAAGAAGAAGGAGAAACGTGCAGCAGCAACTGGTAATCAGAAGGAACGACATAATCCTCGAGCCTTCTCGGCTACCAATATTGTTAGGACACAACGTAATATACAACGTAACTTAGATAGGGCACAGAAGAAGGAATATGTACCATTAAGTGATAGACGTGCGGCACGAGTTGAGGCTGGTCCTCCTCCGCTTGTTGCTGTTGTTGGTCCTCCGGGGTAAGTTTGTTGCAAGCAGTATACACTTATTATTGGTATCCTAGATATACTATTGCTCACATCATATGCTCAACTTTTTCTTTATCCTTTATTTGTTGCTTGTTGCATGCATTAATGGTATCTATACTATTGTTCACATTATATGCTCAACTTCTACTTCTCCTTCTTTGTTTGTTTGTGTTCAGAGTTGGTAAATCAACATTAATACGATCATTAGTAAAAATGTATACAAATCACAACCTATCAAACCCCACAGGACCAATAACAGTATGCACATCAAAGACACGTCGTATTACATTATTAGAATGTCCAAACACACCAACTGCAATGCTAGATGTTGCCAAAATTGCCGACCTGGTATTACTATGTGTGGATGCCAAGTATGGATTTGAAATGGATGATTGGTTTTGAGATTTGGGTAGAGCTAAATAGGATACCTACGACATTTGTCAAGACATCTCAATCAGCTATCGCCGTTCATCCTTCCTATATCGACGTCGCAAAAGAGCCTCTAGTACGAGACGTTAAGAATTACGCCGCCCTCTCTAATGTTGATGTGTTGCTCGATATTGGCTGCATAAATAGTTTGTTGTGTAGGCTACTTCTTCTTCCCCAACCAGTTACAATATCAATCATAAGTGATAGGAAGTAGAAGTTGATACTCTATCCTATGTCAAGGGATCAATAGAAGATGAATACTAGGAAACCAATATCACAAAGAATCTCAATAGTTGTTAATCATAATACTGATATGGAGGAGGAGACAGAAGGAAGTGCTAATGCTTCAGTCAGCGCTACAAAGGCATCATCATCTTCGGCTCAATCTGTTTTGAACGATTTAGACGAGATGGAGTCAATGCTATCATTGACACAAACCATATCATTTGATGAAGATGATGATCAAAATAAGAGCTACACAGCCTACAATAATAAAGATGACGATGCAACATATACTACCGACGACGATGATGATAGTTATAGCAGTAATAGTCTCAAGAGTGTATCCACAAGACGTAGTAGTAGAAGAGGTAGGAAGTATAAGCAAAGAGCATTGGTGGCATGTGGTGAAGGCATCGAAGATGCATCAGATAAATTCTTCGAGTCAATTGTAGATACTGGACGTGTAATATCCTCCATTATGAAGCGTGGTCCAACCTTACGAAAGTTCTCTAATACCTTCCTAATGACTGAGGAGGAAAGAGTAGCGGCAAAGAAGGAGGCTATTAAACGATTAGAGGAAGAACGACGAGTGAAACGAGAAGCTCAGATGAAGGAGGAGCTAAAGCAAGCACATGATGAAGTTGGTATGAGTATGGCCAACTTGTGGAGAGAGGATAAGCGATTTGCTTGCTGAGAAAGAGATTGACGCAGGCAAAGAAAGATGAGAGATTATGCTCATGCTAATGTATGATATCGGTAATGTTTTGACCAAGCAATGGATAGAAAAGAGGCGATGATAACTTACCTCTTTCATATATATCCTTGTTTGAATGTCAGGCAAGTATTACAATTCAGTGTTTTGTTAGATGTGAATATTAGGGTAGTGGTTGTAATGAGTAATAAAGATGTATTCAAGAAAGCACATATCATATGTCTTTATCATCTTCTGTTAGCAAAGGACAACTATTCTGTAATTCTTCAAGTGCTTCTTGAACGTCATCATCAGAGAGATTAATAGCTCTATTCAACAAGTCAGTATAGACTTTGATATCTGTCTTTAAGAACTGACATATAATCTTTTGTCCTTCTTTGCTGAGGTTGCTTTTAACTGGTAGCCTACCCCGAGCATTAATGCGCTCTGCTTCGCTACCTCTATCTGGAATTTCGATGTATCTCTTTTCTCCAAGCATCTTATTAATCTCAGTCCAATCTTCCCATAAGTGTTTGGTTCTGATAACAAACACTTCTTTGTCAGATTGTAGGTCCCGGAGAAATGCTTCATAGTTTAGAAATATATGTTGTATGTACCGATTCGTACCAGTAACTATACCCCGACAAATCTCTCTACAATGTAAGGAAATATTCCGTTCTTGATTACCTCTCTGCTTCCAGTATATTGTTGTATTGAATACCTTGTTAGCAATCTCTTCTGATACTTCACCAGGTTTTGCACACTGAGCAAACTCTTCCAGATTTGGATAGCAACCTTTGAATGCACTTCTGTGGTACTGATCAGCAAGTCTATCACCGGATCCAAATATTGTTTTGCTCCATATTGGAGCTTCGACGCCAGCTTTTGTAGCTCTATCTCTTATCACATGGTTACGATGTCGAGTATGATCGATGTTCTTCGGATGTCTGGATAGAAATGCTGATATGAAGCGTTCTAGTGGATGTCTTGCAACAACTACCACAGATGTTATACGGTTGTAATACTCTGCCATCCGACCACTCTCCACATGCGGTGTATGCAGATAAAATTGTATCCGTTTCGAGAGAATAGTCTCTTCAATTTGACCAGGTATACTCTTCCATCTCTCTTCCTCACAGCTGTTTGTTATATCGGCTGCTGTCATACAACCATTTTGCAATAGAAGAGATATGGTACTTCCGCCTGACTTGCCAATATGAACGAATGCTAGTCTTCTATCTTTGTCAAGTTTTTCTACTCTATGTGATCTATCAATGAGATAATTGATACTATCTGATGTTGTATTGTTGATATGCATATTATTATTCTCTTTTCTTATTGTTCTTTCTTTTCCACTCTCGACATTATCATTAACAAAGTTTCTTAGCATGACCTCAATACCCCCAGAAGGGTTGATTTCACTTTGTGTTAGGAAGGTATCATGTTGGCTTATTATGGTACCTAACTTTAGCATAAAAAGTAATGTAAATATACTACCAATAATTATCATCAGTAATACAATCATACAGACAGGAAGACGTCTACTTGGTTTATGTTGTTGCATATTACTACCGATTATCATCCACATAATGAGTTGACTGTTTTACTTTTGACTTATTCGATGTGTACTTTTCCTTCTAATACAAAACTAACACAAGTAAGTTTACAATCAAGTAATACTTACTTATATATCCCCCCTGCACAAGTGGAGAGAAAAGATTTTGTCTGCGAAGGCGAAGCAAATGATACACCACAAAAAAAAGAAAAATGTTGTACTCATCATGAGTAGAATAGTAGGTTATATGAGAGGGAGATATCAGAAGTAGTAGGTATATAATATATAGATATTGCAAACATCCAAAATGAGGATATATCAGAGGGCATTATCGCGTGCAATCGCTCAGCAGCATAATAATAGAAAGTGCATAGCTCATGTCCACAACTTCTTAGCAATGAGCAATAACATGGTAGATGTTAATAATACCATGAATTGCAACAGAAGTTATACTTCAACAACTTCCTTCATATCTTCTCTATACTCATCGAACAATATATCATCATCATCATTTGCAACGAATCAAAATAGTCTGCTCAATAACTATTCTTCATCAGTCGCCTCATTTTCATCAGCGGCCACAATTATCGATGAGTCTGATTCAGATAGTGATGAAGAGAGACCGACATACACCCTCCAACGTCGACGGGGTATACGAAATGTTGCAATAGTAGCACATGTAGATCACGGCAAGACTACATTGGTAGATGAGTTACTTAAAGTTGCCGCCTCCTCAGTTACTGAATCCAGTGCCACTGCAAATGGGAGTGCCGACTCTAGTGAGAATAATAGTACTACTGATAGTGATAACAATGTACAGGAAGGAGAACCAGAAAACTTGGATAGGTTAATGGACTCTGGAGATTTAGAAAAGGAACGTGGTATAACTATTACATCCAAGGTAACTCGTCTTAATTACAATACTACATCCAATAATGAAGAAGAAGAACAGTCATATGTTATTAATGTAGTTGATACGCCAGGACATGCAGACTTTGCGGGTGAGGTTGATCGTATATTGAGTACAGTTGATGGTATCGTATTGGTAGTTGATGCAGGAGAAGGGCCCAAAAGTCAAACAAAGTATGTCTTGTCTCGTGCACTCTCTCTAGGCTTGGTACCCATTGTTGTATTGAACAAAGCCGATCGGATGGAAAGCTTGGGTAGGTTAGAAAGTGGTGAAACCGAATTAGACTTAATGGACTTATTCGAAGCCTTGGGTGCCACGGATGAACAGATGGAATATAAGACACTGTTTGGTAGTGCAAGAGGCGGATGGATAACAAATGATGTTGATGTTGCATTAGATGTAGCACAGAATGGTGGTGGCGAGGAGAAGAAAAAGGAGGGTGTCATGTCCATGAGAGGATTATTAGATTCGATTGTTGAGAATATCCCTGCCCCCTCTGTTCATTGGTATGGTGAGAGGAGTACAGAAGTTGTTTCCAAAGATACGAATGATTTTGTTGACGAGCCATTTAGTATGGCGGCCACGAATGTCGGGTATGATAATTATCTAGGCAGGACATGCACTGGACGGATATACTCAGGACAGGTTGCTGGCGGTGATAACATTTCTTTGTTGCGTCGTCAAAGTGATGATGAAGACGAAGATACCTCAAAGAGCAGTGGTCCATCGACTGAAGTATCAGGAATGTTTGCCAACATCGGCGTTTCACGTGTACCGCTAGATCCTCCCATTGCAGTGGCAGGAGATATTGTAACATTGTCAGGAGTGCCCGAATCGATGAAGGTTGGCGATACATTAACAAGTACTGACAATCAAGTAGCACATGCTATTGACACCCCTCCCTTGGCGCCACCTACTTTGTCTTGCCTCTTCGGCGCAAACAATGGCCCATTAAGTGGTCATGAAGGTACACATATTTCGAGCAGTAAAGTCCGAGCACGGTTGGTTAGTGAGACTGATAACAATGTTACCTTAACTGTGGAGAAATGTGAGTCCGATGCCGAAAAGACTGTAGTACTGGGTCGAGGTGAACTACAAATTGGAATCTTAGTGGAACAAATGAGGAGAGAAGGGTTCGAGATGATCATTACGCCGCCACAGATATTAACAACAACCTGTCCAGATACTGGAGAGAACCTTGAACCGTATGAAGAGGTCGTAGTTGACGTAGATGCAGAGTACAGCGGCACAGTCATGGATCGTTTGACTGGAGCAAGAAAAGGTGTACTCGTAGAGATGAGCGACGACAATAAGGGAAAGACAAGTATGAAGTTTGAGATACCAAGTCGGGGTCTTCTGGGCTTCGGTCCTGAGATTGCAACTGCCACACGAGGAACGGCAGTGATGCACCATTGTTACCTCGAAGATCGTGAGTATGCTGGTACCATAACGTCAGGATCTGATAAAGGAAAGCTAGTCAGTAATGAAAATGGCAAGGCAACACTATTTGCTTTGGAATCGTTATCAGCACGTGGTATCTTATTTGTGGAACCTGGCGATAAGGTATATCCTGGCATGGTTATTGGCGAGAATGCCAAGTCGGGTGACTTGGAAGTGAACCCCGTTCGAGCAAAGTCGTTGAATAACATGAGGACTCAGAACAAGGAAGAGAAGCTATACCTCGCTCCACCGAAACGTATGAGTGTTGAAGAGTTGATAGGATACATGTCAGATGATGAAGTTATCGAAGTTACACCATTGAGTGTTCGTCTGAGAAAGCTCGAGTTGGATTCAGGTGTTCGTGAGAGGGCTGCTCGTGCAAGGAAGAAACAGATAGATAGTAAGAAGAAAAAGTAAACCTAGCACCTAATAAACGAGATTTGTACGAGAGGTCATCTCTAATATTACAAATGCCTATTTACAATTTAGCTTTGGTTAGATAGCCTAACCATTAAATATACTAGCAGTAGCAGATGACTTATGCACCAATAAGTGGATCTTTCAAGTAAACAGTCATCTCAATACCATCCTTCAAGTTGTTAGAATACTCTAAACACATCTCATCAAGCCTCGTCTCAACTATTCCCTTCAAGGCTAAGGAACGCATGTGTTGTCGGTATTCATCAAGTCGATTGAATACAACATTGTCGGCACTGACATAACTTCCTGACTTTAGATACGTAGACTGTTCCAAATCTTTGATATCAGATAGATACCGAGGCTTGTCATGATCAAGTAGGAGAAAGTCAATTTGATCGGTCACACCATTCTCTTGCAAAGTTTGCGACAATGAATCTTCAGCCTTCATAAATATGGGAGTAATATATGATTCCATCTTAGCAAGACGGAACATTGAGTTTGCAACATTTATGAGCTTGGTTGACACTTCAGTGGTATAAATATGGAAGTCAAAGGTATTGCCTTTTTGTTTTTGATCTTGAAGAAACTTGCATAGGGTCGTCGCCAAAACAAGTGCCGAGTAGCCACAGTATGTACCAAGATCTACACAAGTGAATTTCTGTACGTGTTGTAGTTGAGATATACCAAAGGGAAGTGTATATGAGTGATACAATACATGGCATATGTTATGCATATGATACCGACAATCATACGCACCTTATTGACCCAATCACCCCTCTTCAAACTATCCTCCAGAAAGCGACCAATTGCAACACCCTTCTCCCTACCAATATGGTACATCCACTGCTTCTTTAAACAATAATCATCAACACTACGCATGATAAGTTGAGATAGCTTGATATTATTTATTTGGTCGGCATTGTTATTCCTACTCCGAGTACGATCTAACGATTTCTGAACATGCAGTAGTAGATCATATTCAGCATGCACTTGGAAGGTGAAGGCACCATTCTTTGGATCACGTGTTATCTTGTTATTTTCACGGAGGGTAGGTTGCTGTTGCTGAGCAATACTACTATTACTGACAGAGATGGAAAGCTGTCTTTCAAACGCTGATGCATCGAAGCTAACAGTTGACGACTTATCAGTGGTTAGAGATGAAGTAGACGACTCTACGCCACTACTTCCCAATGGTTTGTCATTTACTGCAATAGAACTATCATTGTAGTTGTAGAGATTATCGTATGAGTATTCCCCACAGGCATATAAATCTATAGGTTAAGATAAAAAAAAAGAGTTAGATCATCGTAATATATTGTATCATATTATATTAGATCGTTTCATATGCAAACCATAACTTACCTGGTTTAGGTGGAACTATTACGAGTGGATCGCTTGTGAAAGTCTTCTCAAATAACATTTTGCGTGGCGTTGTAGGTGTTTGGTATGTTTTTTTTTATTGCAATGGAGTGCGAGTGGGTGGTTGCTCAATAATTATGTGTTTGCTAGTCTACACTTACTAGCTTATTTATTTATGTGTAAAGACTGTCCGTTAGATATATAGTACTTAGGGCTTGGTATGGTTATATTATTGTCTCCTTCGGTCCTACTTGCTTTTGTGGCAATGACGATAGGAGATAGTCTATAATTCAACGAATAAAGCCATCAACTTCGATTCCCTCTTGAAGAGAATCCTCGGTATCGTACGTCGTGAGTCGCAGTACCTCAAAATTACTGCATCGTGCCTAACTTCATAAATCAAACAGAATTGTTGACAACTTCCTCTACTTCCCTATCCAAGATGAAATCCTTCCTACCAGTCCTCCTCCTTGCCATTATTGGCGTCAGCGCAGCATTCATGAAGGCTGCCGTTCCTGTTCAAGAAACAGCGGCACCAAAAAAGACCTCCGTCAACACCTTTGATGAAGGCCTTGACAACCCTAATGTAGTATCAGACATGAACATTCACCCAGCACGCAAGTGTGGTTTCTGCATGGGAGTAAGTTGATAATTGTTGTTTTATATATGTTAGTGTTATATGTGGGTTGAGGCGTGTGAACTGTTTGATATACTTGTGATACTCACTTGTTCTTTTTTTTGACACATCTTGTGCACACACATCAACATCACATCACACATCAATATTATTATTTACAGTGATCCGGGCAGACGAATTGCCCCGTCTCCGGCCTCTAAGGTCTGTAGATGTGCAATTCGTCGCATGTTATTCGGATGGGTTTGGAGCTTTAAGGATGAGAGATGTGCACATCTTTTATTCTTAATCTTCAAGTTTGCATCCGATTAATGGGGGGAATATGTATACTCTTCACTCTGATTGGTATGCATATTCCCCTCTGCGATTGATTCTTTCTTTAGGATGAAATAAAAGTTCATGTGGTGATCACGGGTTCAGTTTTTTTATGTATCTAAACAAGTATTGGTAATAAGACTTCCATTTGCAATTGAATTGAATCGTTTTGCTCGTGCCTCGCCGTAATGACGCTCTGGATTCCCTCAAGGTTAGGGATCGGATGCTGAACAATACCCTCCCAAGGATGGAGGGTAGGTGATATACTTTTAAGTATTTTGGGCCCATGCCGTTTCAGTTGCATATGGTAGTTTTTCCCTGTTGGTTTCACAACATTACTCAGTTTCATGGAGGGTTATATCTTGATGGCTAAAAACTTCTTAGTTATTTGAACACTCTCTATAGTAATGGAACTTTTATTTTTAAACTTCTTGTTTATGTATACTTCTTTTATTCAAGCACAAAGATAAATACTAACTTGTATTGTCATGTTATACGGGTGGTGTAATGAAGTATAGCCGGTAATCCTCTACAGAGATCGTTCTATTCTTCTTTGATTGCTGTACCATCTTTGCAAGCTCTGGATCTAAATCTTGTGATATTATGGTCAGGCCTAGGCTTCGACACCGTGGCAAGAAGTGAGTCGAGAAACCGCATCTATCTACGAGTTGCAATATAATTGCTTTTCTCTCCATTATAGAGTCATTCTTTGTGCCTGACTCTTTGTTGATACTTCTTCCATATGTCAAGTAATAAAACAATGTATTTGCACAAGCAGAAGCATGCTCAGGGAAATAGACGAGTGCCGATCCGAGTATCAAATTGAATCTTGCACAAGGAAAGTTGTTCTTTGTATTAGAAGATATATCAGCGTCATCATTAAGCGAGGTTGATACATCCATCCAATCACATGCTTCAGCGGTTATTGATAGGAGTTTCTTCTCACTGTCAGTCTTATTGGAGGCATAAGCAATTGCGTCTAAGTTTGAATTCACATTCTTTTGAAGTTGAGAAAGTATCTGCTTGTTGTTTAGATCTGATAGAACCACTCGTGCTATTGAGCGGCAATCATTACTTTGCCTTTCAGAATGCACTGATAATGCAGCCGCACCCGCTGATAAGCCAACTATTCCCATTCCACTCCCAAGCTCCAATATGCCACTTTCACTTGCATGATTGCTGAAACAAGCATCATAACAAAGCTTCCTTCCTTCGTCTGTACCATATAGATAAGCAGATAACAGCAAACCTGCATCCCAAATTGAACTTGCAATGTCTGATAATACACCATCATTCTGATTTGTATGAAGATTGAGAACTAAAGGTTTGTGTGATGTATTATGATGAGGAGGGAGTATGATAAATGATGTACTTGTTGTGGTATCTGCTATATCATCTTCGCCATTGAAATTAATACAATCCCTTCCATCTGCTGTTTTTGTCCTACTATTTTCATATTGTAATGGTGACAGCATTGCCAAAGACCAAAATGCGTCGTCGTCCATAATATCTGTTGTATATACTTATCAACCCGAGGCGAGATCCTCGATGTCGGATGTCAGATGTCGTATGATTGACTTGTTGGTATGTGTAATGTATCAATGATGTGCTGTTGATACTCCTCCGCCAAGAACTGTAAGGCGAAACTTCCTGGATAGTAATTTCGACAGCCGAGCAAGCTCACATGAAAGTTCTCAATGGAGAATAGTACTGCCGACAACTAGTAAGAGGAGGAGGAGATGATGGCAAAAAAATGACATGATGATTGCAAAATCCATCTATTTTGGTATCCTTCAACTTTCTAACCTCGTCATCATGATTCAATTGGTTAGTCAGTGTTGTATACAATCTCCTAAACATCGTTATACCAACTTAATAATGCGTCTTTCAGTGGGTCTATTACTCGGTACTGCAGTTCTTGTTGGAGGAGCTGCGGCCTTCAATATATCAAACAATAATAAAATCAACAATAATAATAAAGTCGATACAACATCTTCTTCACGAAGAGATTTCCTCACCAAATCTGCCTCAACTGCTGCTATATTATCATCCGTCGGATTGCCAAAGATTGCAATTGCAGATGATGGAGACGACGCACCTGCTAATGATGAGTATGCTGACTATATCACCACAGATTCCGGCATGAAATACTTAGTAACAAAAGAAGGAGATGGAGCAGTACCCACCTCTGGACAAACAGTCAAAGCACATTATACAGGATGGCTTGATGGGTTTGAATCATCTAAGAAATTTGATAGTTCACGTGATCGTGGTAGGCCATTTACTTTCAAGGTTGGTGCCGGCCAGGTCATCAGGTGAGTGTAACTTTTTTGTTTTGCCATTGCATTTATATACATAATATAATATACTGACAAATTAATCAACATATGATCAATGTAGGGGATGGGATGAAAGTTTTGGTACAATGAAGGTTGGAGAACGAAGAAAGATTGTACTACCAGCTCGATTAGCATATGGAGATAGGGGAGCCGGAGGAATCATCCCAGGAGGCGCTACTTTATACTTTGATGTTGAATTACTTGGTATCTTGTAAGTGCACA
>Ga0214481_101186_pt1 | contig 10984 bp, 10 predicted proteins | sample M1_20Mar14CPVII9_4_FD_165057 | JGI IMG/M metagenome (GOLD analysis project Ga0214481, IMG submission 165057) | Marine eukaryotic communities from Monterey Bay, California, United States - M1_20Mar14CPVII9sort6BwellG10 | ecosystem: Environmental > Aquatic > Marine > Unclassified | place: USA...
CGGATAGACCAAAACAGACAAAGAAAGTAACGAGGTATAGGATTGTTCCATCCTATCGGATTTAGTCCACCCTCTACATATGAATTATCATACCAATTACTGATCCAATTAATTGATGTCCCTAGTCCATCTCCAAAAGTTCCTGCTTCGAGATATGCTATCAATCCCCAGATACATGCAATCCAATGTGCCAATAGCGTAATCATTATAACAAACTTGATCGTGAGAGCGAATTCTACGTTGATGTGCTCCCAAAATCGACGCATCACTTCGGATGACATCATTATCTTCTTTAGTCGTAACATGCGGAGAAGCTTGAAGATTTCAAACATGAAGTATAATCTTAAGTTTGGGTCCTCTAAAGGTGTTGCATCTCCTGCTTCCATTGAGTTTCTTGCTTCGGCATATAGCCAGCTCTAAAGATGAGGTAAGAGTGTGTTGATTGTGAGCATTTGAAGAGTGTATCAGTCGATACTTTATGGTATACGATGCTTACCGATGCCGGCAGTGAAGCCAATAAGTTGATGAAGAACCAGCCGCTTCTAATATATTCTCTTCTTATTGACCTCAATGAATATACTAGCTTGCCATTCTTATCCCGATATGCACTGCCATGTATATGTGACATAGATTATTAGATTCATACATCACATTAATAATAGTACTCTCAAACCAATGTACTTACCGAAAGAATGCAAGGAATGTATCAGTGATGAAGGTAAAGTTAATAATCATATTCACAACGAGAAACCAAGTGTAGTAAACTGTGTAGTATCCTCCACTAATTCCAAAATGGAATGGTATGATAATTCATATGTAGAGGGTGGACTAAATCCGATAGGATGGAACAATCCTATACCTCGTTACTTTCTTTGTCTGTTTTGGTCTATCCAATCAATCACATCAATTGGTTATGGTAACATTGCCCCTGTAACAACCGCTGAATATGGGTTAGCCAATGGACTGGAAAGTCCGCGTTTGTATTGTTTCGTTATGTGAATTCATGTGCTCAATACGATGTCTTGGTGATTTGACTACCTCATTTGAACTTAGTTACCTTTGATTGATTGATACTGTGAACCACATGTACTAACAGAAGTATAATCATCTCTCTTCATCTTCGCAAACCGGTCAAACGCGCATCTTCCAGATGCTGGTCTGCGGTATATTCTGGGCTTATATAATTGGAGCATTAGTTGATGTGGTAAGATCGGCTGGATCTATTAATGCAGCATATGTCGAAAGGATGCACGAAGCAAACGAAATGATGACCGACTTTACATGCAAGGAACTCCCTCAGGCAGCGGCAGGAACTGTCTACACAAACTCGACTACGAAGAGAGTTCGAAGATTCATTACACATCAACGAGATAGGGCAACTAAAAAGTGGCTCGACCCAAGCAATCAGAGTACATTAACGGAATCTTATCCGACTCTCAGTATCTTGAGCCCTGAATTACAAAGAGTATGCGCGCTTCACCTGACACACTCATTACTCGAAACTATACCCTATCTATCAACAAAGTATCTTTCACCGGAAGAGCAGGCGAAAGTTGCGATGGAGTGCATCTCACTTGAGTTTACTGCCGGAGAAAAGTTTAGAGAGCACTCTGAACTGGGTCGAGGTGTACTCATCTTTAGACAGGGATTCGGCGTATCCAGTAGGAATTCAAAAAAGAAAAGTGTTACCCTGAGAAGAGATCTGAGAGATAAACCTATCGATGTTGATGATGTACTGGTAGACGACAATTATCAAAAAGACCACCAATTAGTATATCATTTTGTGGGATATACCAAAGTGTTATTTGTTCCACGTTCGGCTATTATGGATGTCTTTGCTAACAATGAAAGAGCATGGAAAGAATGTGCAAGATGGAGATATTTTATGGCCATGTTTGTTCTCTACTCATTAAAAGACTCCGAGAAAAGTGTGGAGGATTGCATTTAGAATTAAATTATTTAAGATGCTTTCACTAACTACTTAATTTTCAGCCTCTGAGTTCATAGAATCTTCCATTGTATCACTGTCTAATTTCATATCAGCCATTAATCCTTCAAACTGTTCTACTTGTGCTAAATATTCCTTATGCTCGTTTATCTTCTTTTGCTTACGTTCTCCCAATACATGTTTAATTGCGCCCATAGACTTTTGAACCTTTCGTCGTCTATCCGGTTGTAACATATCATATCCATGACGACGTGCTAGATTTGTCTCTGTAAGTAGCATATTCTTTTCTTTATATAAAACATACCTTTGCGTAAAGAGAGGCAATGTTGAGTGCAAACCCTAAATACCCAATATCTAAAACAAACTACGAATGCAGACATCAATACACCCCTACAACTTTACCCAACAATAACTAACTATATATACACATATACACACAGGAAACTTACCACAATTTATGTAAATCTTCATAACTCTTGCGTCGTAACTCCTTCACACTCCATGATCTACCAACTCGTTCCGTCTGTCTTTTCTCTGTGGGTACTAAATCACGAAATTGATCTAATGTGCTTGTACTTCCCTCCTTTCCAATTTTAGCTATTAGGTCGAGGTTTGGTTTATAATGCCAAGTCTTCGCTCTATTCTGTTTCATCCACTTTTGTATCATTTCACTTTTATCTTCATTGGTATCATTTTCATCTGGTGATTGCTGCAATGGAGGTGTGGTGGAAAATTGATGCACATGATGTGTTGATGGTATTGTTGTAGAAGACGACGAAGATAATACCGCTGGACAAAATCTAAACCCACAATTATTATAACCAATAGCAGTGGCACGTTTAGAGACTAACGAGAGAGTACGGTTGAGCATGATGACGATTAAATAGATGAGGCGAAGATAGTTGAGTACGATTTACGATATTGATTATGTGAGATGGTGAATGGTGAATATGAGAGAAGGATTCTAACTGAAATGGTTAGGTTAGAATTTATTTTAGGTCGTACCGATTTCCACAAATATCAATAAATCTCTCTAACAACTTCTCCTATTGCAATGGCAAGCTATACTCCACGCCCGCCGCTGATACCTTGGTCTGCTGATACATGGTCAAAACGGTGGGCATCTCAAGGACGTCGTAAGTCTTTTGTTTATACTTTATTAATTATTTCAACATATAAATTTTCATACTCTCATAATATATGGATTGAAATTGAAAGTTGGAACACCAATTCCTCGTACTCCATTCTTATTGCTCAAGGCACCAGTTAGTACATTATATGAAGAAAAATTTGGTGGGGATCGTAATATGTTTACTGTGGGTATGTACTGTGGCAGAATGATGGCAAGAAGTATCCGAGTTGGTTTAGTTATTGATGCAACTGCTTTGGATATAGAAGAGTTTGAACCACTACCATCTACAACTAATAAGGCCAACAAGTTTGATAAAAGGATAAGATATTTTCACAACTCAAGTGAATGGGATGAGTATGATGTTGAGTATCATCGATTATCTCCTCCAAAAGATGCTGATAGTAATGAGCCTTTGGCACCACAAATACTACCAGAGTTTTACAAAACTGTGACAAACTTTCTCCAGAAGTCAAGGTCGAGTGATACATTCAACAATACGATGACACATATTGCAATCTTTGATTCTCGTGGAGGCTTGGGAGTGGCAGCATATCTTGCAGCAGCATATATGTGTCACTCATTGAAAGCACCAGTACATGCTGCAATTGAAGCAATCAAAGAGGGAACACCTTCTCAATCTGGAGATGATGCTGGTATAAAGTTTGGTCTGTGTGATGTGAGATTGATCAAAGATTTACAGACACGGTTTAAAGGAAGGAAAGAGATTGTATTTGATGGAGGTACTCCTAGTTGGTGGTTTGCAATGGAGGAAGAAGATGATGAAGAAGAAGAGGATACAAAGGATAATGATTCAAATATGAAAAGGAAAAGAGAAGAGTCCATTGTCATTCCGCCATGTGAATCAGACGAAGATGCCATATCAACAACAAAGCGTACAAAAACTGATGACAACGAGACTTCTTTACATCCCAATCTACTACAAGAAGTATTACAGCCCGTACCAAAAGACAGTGGAAAGTATAATCGAGCCATTTCAGTACTGACACAAATGGCAACATCGCCAACATCCTCTTCATCAGATCAAAAATCCATGTCAATGCTACCATTGAAATCAGAAGTTGATATCTCCGATGGCAATACCAACTCAAAAGATCTTTTACCATCAATTAAAGGCAACCCAGATAAGTACAAGGTAACATGGCTCTCAACGAAGGGACGAAGAGGTCTTTTACTCATACTCACAGAAGCTGTGTTCTTCATCGATCAATCTACAACATCAATATCGATTTCCATTGTGACCAACATGAAGTTTCCATCACCCAAAGACCTATCAAAGCCACAACATCGCACTTTACTTGAAGTCGTTTTAGTAGAAGACATTGAAAAGAATAAATCTACTTATAGGTTTTATGTACAAGATATACTCTGCATTGAAGGAGGTATGGTATATCATAAGCCACTTGATCAAAGATTAAGATACTTGAATGACGGAGTACTGATGCCAAGGAAGAAAGATGAGACGATACAACAGCATAGTGAACAAACTAATGTGTATGCCGATGAGCACATTAAAATACGTGCAAAGGAATACTTTCCAATGAAGAAACTAGCATTTGTTATGAAAGACGTTTGTTCAGGAGTTGGACATGACGCTGAAGGTATACGGGTGGTGCCAGTGGGAGAGTATGGAATAGGGAAAAGTGATGATAACAAAACGAAAGCACTAGTCTGGAGAAAGGGATGCGATGTTGATGACGAGAAGTTGAAGTCGCTTCTTCTGGCTACCGAGTGAGACTAAGACTGGGCTGTCATACTACTTGTCATGACTAAATATGATATTTTTAATAGACATCTAGATCAGTAATAATCTTCTCTGTCACTTCTCCTCGACGACCTACTGCTCTTCTTCTTGCTTCGAGCTTCTGATCGAGTTGCATAACTTGGATCTTCAGTAAGGAAAGATGCATCTCCCTCGTCGTAATAATCGCGGCCTCTTCTACTAGGTGGTGCTTCATACTCTTCAGTCCTATAACTCTCATTCTCGTCAAGTACAGAGTGAATACCGCCGCGGTTTTCATCGTTATAGTATGATCTATTTGGCTTTGTCTGACGAGATGCAGATTTCAGCGATGCGGGATAGTCAACACTATACTCTTCATCGATTGTCGCCTCACCATCAACGTACATTGTCGGTTCGCGTTTTGGCCTAATAGGTGCACTGTTATCCTCTTCATAATACCTTCTTCTCCCATTTCTACTTGCACTGCCTCTACTACTTCTACCACTGCTTCTACTTGAACCATCAGTCAACCTGAGAGCATCGGGATCTGGTTTATCATACTGACCAGGGAGATAAAATGTAGGATCCTTGCCAATTCTTCGATTGTTATTGATGGTAGATTCGTCTGATCGTCGCGTTCCGCGAGACCCATACCGTGAGACAACATCAAACTGACTTTGATTATCATCAAAATATATATGGCTTTGAATGTCGTTCTCGTGATTATATCGGAAGCAATTAGTAACGCCAAAGCAAACAACTGCAATCCAATACCCAGCACAACCAAGTACAATTAAGGCAATAATCACAATTAGACCAATAGCCCAACCTGCCAATCCTTCTTCACTATTATTACTACTAGTTTTGTCATATGTCTGACTTGGCATTTGTGACAGTGGTCGAGCTCCTGAACTACCATTGTTTAAATCCTTTACGCATAGATCATACTTTCCATTTTTCACAGTACACCAATTCAAATTTAAATTGGCACCAAAGTATTTCGTATCCGCAAATGTTTGTATCTGTTCAAGCACTTCCTCATATGAATCTCGTATCTCTTGTATAACGAGCGGACCAAACTTCTTATCATAATCTCGAACGACATATACATTAAAGTAGAGTGTTATATCCTGCTCTAATCTTCTTCTTGTTTGATATTGTGTTGTTATATCTTTGACAATATCAGTTACAATCATACCAATACTACTAGTAGTAGTGCGCAACAATCCTCGTTGTCGTTGTTGCAATATCTTCTGTTCAACATTACTAACCTTCATACCACTAATACGATCACTCAATCGTAACAATATCCGTTTTAACACCGTACCCATTTCTTCATGCAATTCATCCATTTCTCTATTATTCAAATCAGATGGTAAGCCCATTACATCAAATTTTATTGGTATTACTTCATATTCAGATTCATTTGGTATTGATATTGTTGGATGTTTTGTTGGTGATGATGTTTGATCCACTGCACATATTGTTGAGTATGGAAAGTTTTTATTACAACATATTCGTTCGGTGTTGAAGATTGTCCAGTATCCGTCTGGTACCTTGTATTGTTTTGATGAGTATACATATATATGAATAAGAGTGTACATATCATATGTCAATCACCAAACAGCACACAAAATTCAAACATACCTTTGGACCAGTAGTACAACTTTCACTATCACCACCTAAACTCCACCAAGGACAATTAATACCTTTCGTACAATCCTTCCATGGATTAGTACAACCACTTGCAACAAAACAATTGCCATTCTGATCTGGACAAAATGGTGGTATACATTCACATTCACATTTAGCTTGATTGAACATACCGTTTGTACATCCGTTTGAGGGTATTTCACAGTTGAATTGGGTTGATCTTTCTATTATTGATGATGCATTAGTTGTTGGTATGTTGTTAAAGATGAAGATGGTAGTAATTTGGAGTAAGAGAAGTTGCAATGGTATCATCTTCTCTATTGCAATGTGCAAAGCCCGAAAATAGGCAATAACTGTTATATATAAAACATACACTGGCTAAGGATATTGTCGATATAAATGCCTCGTCTCGTGTTGTTCTCTTTCAACTTTACTCTTTTGTTGTTGTTAGTTGTTTGTTGTTGCTTTCTAAGCGAGCGGGGGCTGATGGTCTATCTACAGCCCTTTATTCTCTCCGAAGGAGAGGGTTAAACCTTTTGTAATGACTTTGCAATGAGTGATATAATTTGATATTGATATGGTATGGTCTTCTATAGATTATACTCAACCCTGATATTGATCTGTGGTTGAAACGTAGCGTTTTCTATTGCAACATAAACCTCATAAACAAAGAGATTCTATAGTGTTAAATATGAAGTCTATCACCCTACGACTATTACTATCCATCCTCTTATCAACCCCAACAATATCACAATCACAACAACAATTATGTCCAATACCAACCACAGGCTGCCCATTTGGCATGTATAACCAACAACTCTGTAAATGTGAATGTATACCACCGTACTGTCTCGATGTAGTCACAGGTAATTGTATCAGAATACCAAATCAAGTATGCAATATCAATCCATGGATAAATTGTATCAAAGGTACTAATTGTCCATGGTATAAACATACAAGTGAAACATGTACAACATCCAACACAATACCACCCAACGTAGTGAACATTTACAATACCAAAGAGATATGTTGTAATTTCAATTATCCATATTCAGACTCATGCGCAGGCCGGAGTAGTTTTAGTATCAATGCTGGTCAACCTACGAAACATCCAACAATATCACGTCCCGAAGAGAGTGAATATGAGGTAATACCAATTAAGTTTGATGTATTGGGATTACCAAATGGTATACGTGTTCGTGAAGTGAAGGATGAAATGACTACTGTATTAAAAAGAGTATTGTTGAGATTGAGTGATGATAATGAAGGGAGTATGGAGGAATTGATTATTAGTAATGTCGAAGAGAAGGTAATGCCTGTCAATATTAATGACAATACTGTTGGTGGAAATAGTAGTAGCGCATTGCGTAGTGCAACATCAGTAACACTCTACTACAACGTATACCTCGTCCGTAATGACAATTACAAATTCGGACCAATAATAATTAATGAAATACGCAACAGATACAATGAAATATTAGATCAGATACAATCATTCGCTGATACTAAATACTTTGGGGGGAATTTGAAAATGAATTGGTGTACTGTTAAGAATGGACGGTATGATTTATGTGTTTTGGCACCGAATGTGTTTGATCCTTCTTCTGTTGAGAATGAAGATGGAAGTACATCATCAAAGGGAGGTAGTGGCGGTGGACTAGCAGGCTGGTCAATTGCACTTATCGTTATTATAGTACTATTGGTTGTTGGATGTGGTTTATATTGGATAGGTGTTGTGTGCTACGGTATGCCAAACTGCCTCAAGTATGATTATTATCAAAGTAAAGATGATATCTACTTTGACAGTAGAAGTCGGGCTACAGACTATACTAATGATCGTCATCAGTCAAGAAGAAGAAGATATGACGAGAGGGCTGATAAGATACTCATGCTAACTAATGGATATGATGATAGACGATCACAGCGACCCCTTGCTCTAACGAATGGTTATGATGACGATAGACGATCACAGCGCCCTCTTGCTCTGACTAATGGTGACGATGGAAGAAGATCTCAACGTCATCTAGCTCTTACAAATGGCGATGATAGAGGGATAAGCAACAGTGGTAGAAGTCGAAGAAACAAGTCTTCAAAACAACAACCACTTGCCTTGACCGCTGGGTCACATTATCAAAGCTCAAGAACAATGAATACACGTGGTACATCATCATCAAAGAAAAGTAGTGTGAAACGGATCAAGCCAGCTTGTGATCCTAGTTTATATATACCGGGACAAGAAGACAAGCCTGATCCTGAGGGTTCAATAGCGGATGAAGTGCTCATGTTGACTGCAGGAGCACCAAGCGGTAATAGTCGAAAATATTACGATGATGACAATACACCACCACCCAAAGTAAAGAGAGAGCCTACAATGTACATTGACGGTGAGGCAACTATAGAGGAGGATGATCCCAAACCACTAAAGTCTGCAATGAAAAAGAAGAATGACAGAACACAACAGCAAATTGTACTCGCTGAATCTTCATTTAACAGCAATGGAGAGGAAAACAAGAGATATCCAGATTATATGGCTTCATTTAAAACTGAAGATTATGATATGCCTCCACCACCACAACAAGAGGATGACGATGAAGAGGAAGAAGATGGGTATTATATTGATGCAATTAGTCAAGGAGAGCCCAGTTTTCTTACTGAGGAACCTAGTTATGCTACTCAATCCAAAGCTCAATCTCGTGCTCAAAGTGAATACAGCAGAAAGAAGAAGAAGTCAAACAGACGGTAAGAACAACTAGACAGAGAAGACTCTTATTAGTGGTGCCTTAGCATTAGTCAACATACCACATGATTCGAAGTCATCGGATTTGATGTGCGTGTTGATAATCGACAAAATGAGTACAATCATTCGCATGTCCCCTTTTCCAATCCAATCAGCTGCTTGGCATTCAATCGAACAATATCCTAATAATCTGCAGCCTCCACACAACATCAATTCATCACGCTCTTTTACTTTCAAGCAGTATTCACAGTAACGTGATTTTGGCATCTTTCTCGCTTGTCTGTATATATCTTTTAAGTAAGAACAAGAAACCTTGCGAGATAGTAACTTGAGAACATCTCTTATACCGCTGGCCTGAGGGTTGAGGTATTTGAACTTGGCATTTATTGTTGGATGATAGAAAAGAGTAAGGAAGTCATCATCTTTGATCAAATCTTGGTGTTCAAGTGCAATGATGGCCTGGGCAAAGGAAACGCTGGAGACAATGAGGTTGAGCCATAATGATGCTCATGTAACAAATGGTTGGTGGTAATACTAGTCAAGATGCAAAGTGCTTCATTCCTAAGAGTTTCATCCTTCCACACCTGCGGCATAGTTGTGAGTGAAGTTTGTAGATTAACGTCAAAGCTGACGTCATTCAATGCTCCTTCAATAAATATGTCTACAAATTTATACACTGGATGATCACGTTGGGGTATACTGGTATTACAGCCATGATCACACTGAATATTTGGGTTTTCTATACCCCAAAGGCTCCAATCTTTGGGGGTAGGAGAAGAGGAGATGAAGGTAAGCTGTGGTTTAGTAGACTCAATCACAGGCTGATTTCACTCTTGCGCTTACCCTGCCAAGATTGTATTGTCCTCGATATTCTTGCCTCTGTCTTTTTTGCCTTCCTCTCCTTCGCCTTACTCCGTTTCCTCGACGGCATATTGAAGGGAGATACTCGAAGGATGTACTCGAATTTACAACGGTTTATGATTGATGAATTCAAGGCAAAGGATAACTACTCCGAAACATTGTTTATTAATGTTCTGCCTTTGTGATATGCAGTTCGATAAGTGCTGACTGTTATATACTCACGGACTACAAGGCAGTGACAATTGTGATTAAAAGCAAACCCAACAAGTTATTTCGACTTGTGTGAGATGGAGTGTTGTTGTACCTACATACATAGGCTAAATGAATTTATGTTTATCAATTCTCGCTCACTCGCCACACCAACCCTTCATTCGACGACTTAATTATCATGTCCAATAACCACAATAATAACGATAATGGCGCTGCCGCTGCAAAGGAGATTAGAAAGCAGCTACGTCGTGATCGTATATCATCCAGTAGACTAAATGGCAATGACAACAACTTCTCAAACATCGAGTCGGACAAAGCCAATGCTTCAACATCTCAACTCATAAACAGTGACGAACAAATCTCTACATCCTTTCAACGACTCAACAATATCCAAACCAAGAGTTCACAGCTAGTAACTGATGCAAGAGTCAAGGTTGATCAGCGTGAGGCCAAGAGGCGAGATGCCGAAATAGAAGACAATGCCAAACGAGATCAACTTTTAAAACAACACGTAGGAAGCGACTCGTCTAATACTCAACAACAAGATGATGATGATGTTGCTTCCGGTTGGGATCAATGTTTGGCAGCAACCAATGTTCAAGATCTATCCAAGTTGCTCGATCGACAGCAACAAGTATGTGAGGCAGCATTAACCAAGCTAGATGATATTGGCAAACAACTCGGATCTGAACTACGTGAGAA
>Ga0214481_101189_pt1 | contig 10959 bp, 11 predicted proteins | sample M1_20Mar14CPVII9_4_FD_165057 | JGI IMG/M metagenome (GOLD analysis project Ga0214481, IMG submission 165057) | Marine eukaryotic communities from Monterey Bay, California, United States - M1_20Mar14CPVII9sort6BwellG10 | ecosystem: Environmental > Aquatic > Marine > Unclassified | place: USA...
TTTCTAAAAATACACAATGAAAATTGCCAAAATACACAATAAAATACACCCTACGTAAACTATACGTACAAAAGGATACTGTAAATACCGTAAGCCCCTCAAATACGTACTAAATACGTATATTTTTGTCAAATACGGTACAAAATACGTGTATTTTTGTGTATTTTTTATATATTTCTTGCTCTATAGAATGCCGAAAATACACAAATATATTTTTAGAAAACCCTACTTCTTCGGTATGAGGTATCGTATCCTGTTCACCGGAAGGGCAGATAACTGGCTCGCTGGGCTTATCGCTTCCTTATTGCTCCTTTGTTACGGTTCTCTCTTTGATTGCAAGTAGCTCTAACTCTAAGTGTAGCTAGCAACAATCATATGCATGAAAGTTGTAGATGGCTCATTTTATAGTGTATTATTTAGACTAGAAAGAGCCCAAATCGAACCAAACACTCTATGTCTTCCATTGTCCTTCCTTTTCTTTAACAAATGCATCAACATCAAAGGAATCTGGCACCTTATTAAACATGTGAACATTTCTAAACTTTTCTTCATCTCCATAGTCATCTAGTAATGATTTGCAGATATTGTATCCTTCGTCTTCTTCAATCCCTCTATTGATAATATCACACCTAACTAAGGTAACATCCTTCTCTTCGGCCATATCATCAAAGATTGAAATTGTCAATAGTGGTTGTGCTCTTGCTGGATCCATTTTGTAATCTTCCAAGAAGGCAAGTAAGAAGTAGTTCGGTTTCTGAAATTGGCTTAGGATAATGAAATGTCCTTCTTCTCTAAATACTGGATGAATGAAGAATGGACTTTCAATTGTGAACATTTTATGAGTATATGTGTCATTGATACATTAACCAAGATTTGCCAGCATACATACAGATGACAAGTCGATATCATAATTAGATTGTACCCTATAATGCACTTTCAACTTACCATTGAGCAGCTCTCTCTAAAATACTACTCCCCTTTCCTTTGTCCAATGTCAATCCATGTACCTTTTCTTTTCCTTCGTGATATGTCATCCACATATCCGACTTTTTGAGTATCGTAAGGTAATGAATGAAGAATCAATATGTATTGAAATTGATACATATATACAAGATAATATATTAGTTTCACTCATCATACATCATATCCATTGACACATTGTCATCATAAACCCAAATAACACTATATAAGAAGTACTCACAATTTCTGCAGCTGATTTATCAGTCAACCGTTCAACTTTGAGAATATCCGAAAGTTGTCGTGGGCCAGCATAACTAAAGTTTGTTCTAATTGTTGTATTTGCATGTTTGATACATTGATCTGTTGTACAATTTGACAACTCGTTTCTTGATGATGCTATGTCCATATTATTGTTTGTTGCAAGTGATGAATACTGACTAGACTGTGCGATTCTTCTTTCTGGTGATATGGATATGCATGCTCTATGAGCAGTGGATGCAAACTGTGCTGTAGTGGCATCAACATTCGACAACATGGGACAGAAGAGTGAGGGTATCTTTGAAGATATCATACGACGCTGGATTGTGGCGGATAACATTATGAGGACGATAAAGACGTTGTGTTGAGCTATTTATATGCCCTGAATATTGAATATCAATACAGCTTCATTCAGTAGATTCTAATTCCAAAAATTATGATGAAGTGTATTGTAAATTGTAGCCAGTTAGGCTTTAGTGTCTGGGAGCCGACGATTGACAATTAGGAAGGGATATGTAGCAAATGTATCTCTATTAACATACTTATTGCAAGTGCGTAGCCAGTAGATTGTTCAATTAACGATCTATCAATTGGTGGTATCATGTGACCATCGATAACTTGGAACTTTCATCATAAAGAAGTTTCTTCGATTGACGATAGGTGTTATGAAGTGTGGTGGCATGTGTGTTGAATTGTTAGTGGTCATTTAATGAATTGTTGGAAATAGAACTATGGTACCCGTATGCCCACAGGGTATAGCAATGTCACACGATAATACAAATGCAAATTGCATAAGTGTTGCAAGTTTCAATCTATTGGCTCCACTCTACATAAGACCAATTGATCAGAGAACTGGGAAAGTTCAGCCATTTGCATCTTTCGAGGTATGAGTTGTTTCTTTTATTATATTTAATTTGTCCACATTTTGTGTAGTATATCAACTCATCATATGAATATGACATACATTATGATATGCATCTCAAACTTTGATTTTTAACTTGCGATGTACTCTCTTTTCTTATAGTGGATATCAGAGGAAGATTCAGATAATATACTAGGTGATGATAGTCGGTTGCCAAGATTGCTGAAGAGTCTACAACAATGTGACTGTGATTTTATCTGTATACAAGAATTGGAATTGGAGAGAAGAGAAGAAGTTGTTAATGATGATTGTATTGCAAGAGGTAAACTAAGTCGTAAAGAAGATGGTAGTGACGATATTACAAATAGCTCTGACAGTAGTAACAGTAAGCAACCTTTCGTCCTTCCGGCTTGGATTCATCCTTTACTTCAGACATATGATATTATTCTACCACCACAATCTTCGCTTAATAAGATAGCAGAGAGAAACCTCAGGAAAGTCCGCGTCGTATACAAGTGTTCAAATGAAGTGACAAGTTGACTATTTCATTTGATATTACTTTGCTTTTGTTTGATTGCATTTGCAACCCACATGTACTAACATGTGCTATTATCATCTCTCTCGATATTCATAACCCGCTAAACGCGCATCTTCCAGAGTATTACTCGCTGATACTGCAATAACTAATGCTATATTATACAAAAGAAACAAATGGAAACCATATGATGATTGTAACAATACAAAAGAGGAAAAGAGTATATTTGCATCAAACAACAAGTGTGTGACACAAGCATTCATCCCGATGAATGAAAAAGGAGGAGACATTAATGATCCGATTGTGTTAACAAGCATACATTTAGATGCCTGCAACGAAGAGAAGAGAGTACAACAATTACAACAATGTCTTGAGCACTCAATATCTTCCTCTACCGCATGTTATCATCCAGCATGTATCATTGCAGGTGATTATAATGCAGAACTATTTGAAGGTTCATGCCTGAATGCATTCCTTGCTAAAGACGAGGTTGTTGACTTGAATAGCATTAAGAAAGCACAATCAGAGGATGTCGATTATTCAGATAATAGAGTAAAGGAGTGCGCAACATCACTACGGCTGTCTTCAGGCACTTTACCAACAGCAGATCAAATGAAAACCTGGGATACATTACATGAATCTGTCACAACATTTATAGATGGTAAATATATATCATTGAAGCGAGTAGACACAAAATGCACCAGGGTAGCATATGATCATGATGAAGATGTATCACCAAATGCCGAAAATGTAGAGAGAACAATGAAGCCTCCATCTCTTGATAACCTTTAAAGCTTCAGACGTGACCCACTCCATGTTATGACTGAAGCTTCCATCATTGTAAGTTCCCATAAAGTGCTCATCTACAACCCATAGATTTTCGATATACAAGCCTCCGACGGTATCAAATCCACACTCCTTCATTGAACTTACTGCATTTTCATATTTATATGTATCTTTATCGATTTCAGTTAGATGCCACTTACCATCAACTGTGTTGCATCTGCTCATGCACTGCTACTTCTTCTCATACTTTACTACTTACCAAACATTGCAGTTCGATACCCATTATCTCGAAACTGTGCTGTTAAAGTTGGACAAACGAAATCAGGAGCAAATCTAGATCAAGTTTACGAGAAGTAAGCAGAGGTTATAGTCTAATATTAGTAATATTAGATAATAACAAAATCTTTGCAGTGTCTCTAATCTCCAGAATTGTTAGAGTCCTCTTCATCAGTCATATCGATCTCAATAGGATTCCTCCTCGATTCAAGGTTGTGCCTCTCCAGGGCCCGCGAACGAGTCTCCACTGTATTACGACTTTCACAACCACAAGTCGAGTAATTGTCCTTGCAAATTGCCTTGCAATGAACACAGAAGTGAATGAAAGGATTGTGATTAGTGCACGTAATGACATTGCAACCCCTATTGGCAACTGATATGATGTCATCACACTTTGGACATTTAATATCACAACCAAACTCATCACCAACTCTATTCTCTCTCTTCACCCTCCTGGTGTTGCTCCTACGTACACTCCGAGTTTCCCTTGTACTTGAGTTGCTACTACTACCGAACGACTGAGAAGTAGGCTTGGCTTGACTAGCCTTAGGCTTTTTAGGCCCTTGCTTGGGTCGACGCTTGGTTTGACTTCGACCTTGGCTAGGCTTTGAAGACTTGGACTGTTGAGAGTTAGAAAGATATGTTAGATTGAACTAATAAAACTGTAAGTCAATCGAGACATGAGAACCTTACAGGGGGTGGCTTGTAGGTGAGTCGCTTCTTCTTCATGGGTGAACCTTCCTCGACTTCGGTTTCACTTTCATCGTCAATAACTATAGGATTCTTGCTTGCTTCAATATTGCGTTTCAGCTGGGCTTGACGGAGTTTTTCCTTTTTCCTAGAACGTGTTGTCCTAGTTGTAGACGAAGAAGGCTCGGACATCATCTCATCATCAGGTAGAATCATTACGAGACTTAGGTGTTTTTTGTTTTGATGAAACAATCGCCTTTGGAACCTTGGGAGGCTGCTGTTTGGATGAATCAATAGCCTTGGGAGAAGTAGGCAAGAACTTCTTGGTTGCCTTTGGAGGTAAAGACAGAGACTTCTTCCGCCGTTGCTTGGCAATGTTCACATCCTCGCCATCAATCTTTTCCTCAAACTCATCACGATCTGACAGAGAAGACAATCGTGTAACAGACTTGGTAGCTTGTTTACGATCCTTCTCTTCAACAATCTTTGGTATCATTCCATCTTTACCTGGGTGAATTGAGATAGATCGGGATAAGTGGTGTATAAATGCTTATACAAACTTATACTTTGAAATGTCTAACAAATCTTACCTGTAGCATTCACATCCTTGATCTTATTGCGACCTCTTCGCCCAGTACCCTGTCCTCCAGTGTACACGTCATTTTCGTTGCCATCACTACTATTATCACTCTCTCCATCATATCCATCATCTTCCTCGTCATCACTCTCTTCCTCAAACTCATCGTTACTCTCTGGCAGAGAAGACAATCGTGTAGCAGACTTGGCAGCTTGTTTACTCTCAACTAATGCAATCAAATTATCATTTTTGGTAGGTTTGGCCGCTGGTTTAGAGTCCTCCTAAGATAGGAAATAGAGAGAGAGTGAGATGAAATAAGTTTTATGTTACAATGACAAATCACACCTGGTCGACTTACCTCTGTTGGACTGTTCAATAATGATTCAAAGCTGACAGCAGCTACAATCTGCTCTTCGACTAGCGAAAGATCGGAATCATCATCTGGTTCAAGACTAATTTCATCATCGGAATCATCATCAGAACCATTGCCATTTGCCTGATGAAGAGTTAAAAAGATGGAATAGTGTAAGGTGGTGCTTAGTGACACAAATCTGATGATGCCGATACTTACACTAGCGGCGGCAGCGGCGGCAGGTGGGGGTACTGCTTGAGATTGTCGTCCCTCAAAAACACCAAGGCTAACTTTCTCCTCGTAATACGCCTTGGTCATAATACCCCACGCATTGGCAACCACAGATGGGTCATCAAAGGGGATATTCAAGGTCTGATTGGTGTTGCCATCCAAGTATACCCAAGTCTTACTAATTGCCTTTGATAACAGAAATTCGGTTGGATTAAACCGCCGAGTATCACGACGGACACGGAACACAACATTCATACAAGACGAGGCAATTGAGGCATCTTTACACTTGGCCAGTAATTCACAGTATTCTCCGATACATCCATTTCCATTACGTATGTTATCTTCACCACGTCCACAATAACATTGGAAGAACTTGTAATAGTCTTGGCTGTACGGATACCACTGGAAGAAGTCATTTGAATCAACTACTCCAGTATTCATGATGTGTGCCTTGTGTTCATCCTTCCAGTGATTAGCCGCCCATCCAGTGCTCGATAGAGGACTGCCATTACCATAGATAGATACAGGCTCAACTTTGTGTTTGTGACCAACTAGCTTCTTCTTTTCATCACCAAGGTTGGCAAACGCCATGTTCTTAACCACACCATCCGTATCAGCTTGAAACTGGGAGTGTGGAATAGATCATATTGTTTATACACCAACAACACTATTGCCGATAAAGAGGTGGTCTACGCTAGAAGAAGATGAGCTGAGCTCTAAAGTTGGACTTCCAAATAATAATATTCCTACAGATCACTTGCCAATTGCAGCTTTATTCGAGAGAAAGCCACACCCACAACTAAGCGAGGAAGCAAAAGAAAAGTTACTATCTTTATTGACTAACATTGAGAATAGACATGCAACTGAGCTGAATACTCAACATGAAGAAGCTGAACGGGCACGGTCAAAACTAGAACAAGATCACTTGGAGAAGCAAAGGATGGTTGCGGCTGAATCAAATGAAAGTAGTGAAGAACAACAATCTACAAAGAAAAAGAAGAAGAAACCTCAACCTCCTCCTGAAATTATACAACACGTACGGAGTAGTCGCCAAGAATTGAAGGAACTGAAGATGAAGCAAAAAGGTGAGAGGGATTCATTCATCAGCAATTTGACAATTCTTGAGAGAATGGTAGTGCAACATACTTTTGCAAGAAAGGGGAAAGTAACTTCATGCACAATTGGATTGAGAATGGTAGATTAAAGTAAATAATAAACATTACTTCTTCAATAAACATTACTTCTTCAAGTATTACCTACCAAAGCCCATGCCTCCACCTTTTCCTCCTTTCTTTCCCTTCTTCTTTGCTGCTCTTCTTGCATTACGATTGCCTCCTCCACCACCTGCATAAGCTGGCTCTAAGTCGGCATTTGCATCATCAGGATTGCCTCCCATACCAGCTTGCTTTGACATTCTACTAATCATTGTTCTCATCTTTTGGAATTCAGACATAAAGGCTACTCCTTCCTCGAATGCCATGCCAGATCCTTTTGTGATTCTGGTTAATCTCGACCTTGCTGATCTATCCTTTAGCAATAGCTCTGGATTTGCTCTTTCCTTCTTCGTCATACTACAGATCATTGCCTCACTTCGCTTAATACGTTTCTCTACCTGAGATAGTTGTGAATTATCAATCATATTTCCCATTCCTGGTAACATCTTAGCCACGCCAGCCATGCTTCCCATTGATGCAACCATCTTACTTTGTGTCATGAAGTCGTCAAAATCAAATTCGGCCTTGACCATCTTCTCTTGCATTCTGGCTGCATCTGCATCTGGAAGATGCGCGTTTCACCATTTATGAAGATGAAGAGAGATGATATGAACTTATGTTAGTGAATTTGGTTAACAAAGGCAAACAAACAAGGCAAACAAAGTTAAAATTATGAAGTCGTCAACTTGTTGAGACTTCATATTGAACACACAAATTCACACAATAAAACAATACTAACGCAGACTTTCCAGATACCTCCATAGATGCCTTCTCAACCAACGAGATAACATCGCCCATACCAAGAATACGAGATGCCATACGATCGGGGTAGAATGGTTCCAAGTCTGCAACCTTCTCGCCCACACCGACAAATTTGATTGGCTTTCCTGACACGCCTCTGATTGATACTGCAGCTCCACCTCGAGAATCACCGTCAAGTTTGGTTAGTAGTGCACCAGTAATACCGACGGCAGAGTCAAATGATGCCGTAAGAGATGCAGCTGCTTGACCAGTCATTGCATCTACCACAAGTAGTGTTTCGTCAGGTTGAACTGTCTTCTTAACTCTACGAAGTTCTTCCATTAACTCTTCATCTACGACTTGTCGACCAGCAGTATCTACTAACACGGTATCATATCCTTCACTCTTTGCCTTCTCTACAGCCTGTTTGGCAATCTCTGCCGGATCAGCATCAGTACCCATTGAAAATACAGTAACGTCAATAGACTTTCCTAATATCTCAAGCTGTTCAATGGCAGCTGGACGGTATACATCTGCCGCCGCCAATAGTACCTTACGATTACTTTTTGGCATACGACTGGCCAATGTTTGTGATCGTTCTTCCTCGGACATTTCGGCAACTGCATTTGCATCAACCTCTCGTTCTTTTAGATATAATGCCAACTTTCCAGCGGCTGTTGTTTTACCCGCTCCCTGCAAACCAGCCAACAAAATAACAGTCGGATCTGTACTACTTTCTTTATATGCCAATGTTGCAGTGGGTGATTGTAATGATGGATTACTGCTCATCATACCTCCCGACTTTTGATCTTTGGAGTCTCCACCCATCATATCTAATAATTCATCATACATTGCTTTAATAAATTGCTGCTCGGCTGTTACTCCTTTGGTTACTTCTTGACCCAACGAACGTCGTTTCACACCGTCAATTAGAGTTGACGCCACATCAAGGTTAACATCTGCATCGAGTAGAGCACGGCGTACTGATTTGAGTGCTGGTTGGATTGAGTTTTCCGTCATTCTTTGTTTTTATTGTTGTTGGTATTGCCAATAGTTGCAGTTTAATGGAGATACAATTAGTTGATGGAGCAAAGAACATACATACACATAAAGGATACCAATTAATAGATCATAATCTTACCTCTGTTTACCACCGAAATTCTGTGCCACCTCTGTTAAAGCTGATGATAATTGATCAAACATCATATTTAATGATGTAGATGAATTACATCTTTGTCTATCATGGTAACTATGTTGTCTACTCAGAAATATTGCATGATGTTGTCGTGTGGAACTTGATAGTATCGCACTATTTTTATGCACAATAAACGATGGCGAGAACGCCGTCGCGATTGCCAGCGATGCAACTATGAATTCTATGGATAATAGTGATAGCCTCATTGTCTAATATAATATTGTAATGCCAAAATATGTAGGGTGCCATGCGTCATTAATTACTAGAGATTTTGGGATGAATTGTGAATAAATCGCCAAATAAATGCCACCTGCTCAGAGCAAGGCAAGCAAAGATGACACTGAGATGACGGCTGACTATATTATGATTATATGGTTAGTTGAGATGACGGCTGAGATGACGGCAGGCTAAATTGTATCTTTTTGGTGCTGGTAAGGAATAAAAAAGGATCTGATTTCTGACTGTTACAATGGCAATGCATTAGCTCAAGATCATGTTTAATATTACACGGGCAACTACTTTATGCCCCTTTCTTTTCATTCTTTTCCTAGTAGATACTTCTTTACCAATTCCCTATCCCGATATTGTTCAAAACATTTCACTGTATGAAATGATTTGTTTTGGTTATTGCAAATCTTATCCATAGATCTCATATCCTATCATTACAACCCACCACATTTCTCAGTCAAATAAAAGTTGCTTTCCAATTGAGAATGATTTCAATTCATTACATATCATCTTAATACTACTTCATTTTTATAGTCCTCCACATGCTGGACAGTTGCAATTGACATTGTGCATTCCAGTACATGATGGACAAGCACAATTCTTATTCGGTGAGCTACAGCTTGCACATGCACAGTTCGCTGAATGTACATTAGAACAAGATGTACATACGCACGATGGTGAATGAGATTCTACGCAAGAAGGACAAGCGCAGAGAGCCTACATGAATATGAAGTGCATAAGATATGAGAACCGCGTTATGTGATGGTTAGACTTGTGCGATTATCATATAATACATTACAAACGCATACCACCAACAATCATAGCTTACCGAATGGCTCATCCTTGAGCATGAACTACATTTACATGCATTACCATGTGTACTCTGTGAACAAGCGCCGCATAGACGGATTGAAGAAAATGCTAAGGAAGAAGAGCTTGTGGTTGTTGTGATACTTCTAATTCTAGTGTTGGGTGTGAACGCTGCCACACTACCACTCATAGCAGTAATTGCAGCTACGGTAGAGAGTGAATACCCAACCATTTTTGCTTCTTTTGTAATATTTACAGTATGAGGAATTGCTGATGTTTTGATGCTTGTGATTGTGATGTCGATTGTTGACTGTTGATGGCCGGCCGAGCTGCAAGAAACGTAAAATAGGTCTCTTTTCCTCTCCCCCTCCCTAAGGAAGTAGACGCTATCGGAAGGCTTTACCATGAAGGCGGCTTCTATTAATATCATTCTATACCTGCAGGCGTGTTGCGTATCATCATTTAGTAGTAGTAGCGGAAAAGCAGCTCAGATATCTGTCACAAGTAAGCCTCTTGATGTAAGCACAACATCGACTGATGACGTATCAACATCATCAACTTCCTTCGATGATGCAAGTAGTTCTTCTAATTGGGCTACACATGCTATCCTATTCTCAAGTTTGAGTGATGGTATAATACCAAATCAAGGTTCACGATCATTCCTAAGATATGCACTCACTAATAAGCTGTTAAATGAACAAACATCAACGACAGAAGATATAATCAAATCATCAGTTGAATTCTCACCCTGTAATGGCCCAGATATACAAACCATAGACAGTTTAGAAACTATTGATCAACTTTATGAAAGGGGACAACAATTTACAGTAGATGACTTTGAATCCAATCTAGAATCAGTGAACTTGTGGACAGAAAAGTCATTGCAATATATCAAATCTGAAACAACAAAGGATATTGATATTCGAGTTCTATACATACCTACAGCTTTATATGCTCTTAATCCACAAAGTAAAAATACTCCAGGAAAGCAACGACAGAGGGCTAGAGCAGATGGAAAGAAGCGACGGACACAGTTATTAAACTTGTTGGATGGTATATTGAACAAATCTTCAAATAGTATCAATGATGATGATGATAGTGAAATAAAATTCAATCTACTTGCAATAACACTAGACTTGGATGATGGCTCATTGAAACAGCCTGTTGGATCTGATGATACGTCACTCTTCCCCAAAGATGATAAAGACGCAATATCAACATGGCCGTATTTGATATATGTAGAG
>Ga0214481_101194_pt1 | contig 10918 bp, 8 predicted proteins | sample M1_20Mar14CPVII9_4_FD_165057 | JGI IMG/M metagenome (GOLD analysis project Ga0214481, IMG submission 165057) | Marine eukaryotic communities from Monterey Bay, California, United States - M1_20Mar14CPVII9sort6BwellG10 | ecosystem: Environmental > Aquatic > Marine > Unclassified | place: USA...
AAACCTTGTCTATTGTACATCTTGTCACCAGTCTCTTTTAATAGATTTGACCAGTGTGCTTGGCTATCGACATTAACACGGTATTAACTCTCCACCATTTTAATATCAAATGGTTTACCTCCATTTAAATCCAGCATCGGTGTCCAAACACCTTGAATACTTGCACAATCGCCTCGAACTGCTAATCCACCTAATCTAACAATCTTCCTACCACTTGTATTCCGTAGTGCTGCAAATACTTCCTTTATACGCTTCTCATCTGTATTCTTTACACATATCTGTTTCGATTGTCCAGTAATATATTGTCCCTCAATGTATGGATGATGTCCATTCCTTGGTTTAACAATTATTGTAATATGTGGATTGTTAGTTGCAAAATCTAGTAGGTGAGGTGATTGCGAGAGATATGATCGTACTGCCGCCGATGATCCACCGTGTTCACAGTAGCGGATACGTAGTTTTTGAAGTTGATTTATCCCTCTTGTTGCCATATTGGTGTGTATGTTATATGGTATTAATACTACTATTTTGATCAACAGATTATAAGGTGTATGTTTTTTGATGTGTCTTTGTGGTATCTCAGTTGATAAGAAGTATGATACCGAATAAATAATATCTCTACAAATAAATGAGTGTGTATCAATCCATCAAATAACAATACAAAGCCGATATAATAAACGTCCACAATGCAATTGTTCCTCCACTATTGACAATTGACAATAAAAAATCACCAATATGCGATGTCGGTATCCCAAAATATACTCTCATAATTTTTGCAATATCTAGTTGTGTTGAGTGTGAGTTATAGATTGTGTATTGCGACTAGCACTGTTGATTATTATTATTATATATCGGCGGCGGCAATAACATAAACAGCATAATTCAATAATGGATAAGTTTATTCTCGCACTGATATTTTTATCTAACTTACAGCAAATCTTCGGTAGTACATCACATACGTCAGTAAAGCAATCCATTGTTATTGGTATTGATGGGGGCACAGAATCAATCAGAGCGTGCTGTTTTGATGCATATACGGGAAACATTATAGGTAGTTCTCATGCCGTACCCTACAAGACGACTCATCCTCAACCAGGTTGGGCTGAGCAAAACCCTGAGGAATGGTATACAAATCTTTGTGAAGCAGTTAAGGGTGCTCTATCAACAATAGAAAGTGATGACAGTGAATATGAAGTGAAGGCTCTATGTTGTGATACAACATGTTGTTCAGTAGTTGCCCTATCATCATCCTACAAACCACTTCGACCAAGTCTACTTTGGATGGATGCAAGAAGTGCCAACCAAGCTGAAGAGATAATGACGATTGCAAATTCAAAAGCTGCCGCTTTAGGACAAACAATACTTGAAGCATTTCCTGAATTAAGAGTCAACTCACACGGAGAGGGACCAATCAGTGCAGAGTGGCTACTTCCTAAATCAATGTGGATTAAGCAAAACGAACCAGATGTCTGGGAGAATGCTGAAGTTATTTGTGAGTATCAAGATTATATCAATTACAGACTAACGGGCAAAATGGTGGCCAGTTCATGTAATGCAGCAGTTAGATGGCATCATGATGGATGGGGGGCAATACAGAATAATGATGTTGAGAATGACAATGGTGATACGAACAGAGGAAGACCCATGTCTCTATACAAGGCGCTAGATATGGAAGATCTTGCAAACAAGCTACCGAAGGAGACATTAGCAATGGGTGATGTAGTAGGAGGTTTGACAGAACAGGCTGCAAAGGATATGGGTTTACCAGTTGATACTAAAGTCATCCAAGGAGGCGCAGACGCATTCGTCGGAATGATTGGACTGGGAACTATTCGACCAAATCAGATTTGTCTCATTACTGGCTCCTCTCATTTGCACTGCCTACTTACACCATCTGCTACATCAGCTCCAGGAACTTGGGGAGCATACAGGGGAGCACCCTTGCCTAATCTTAACTTTGCAGAGGGAGGACAGAGCAGTACAGGAAGCTTGGTTCGATGGGTGAGAGATCTTATCTCAAGCGGTAGCGCTGGAGAAGTTTCATATCAAGTATTGGACGAAGAGGCAAGTAACATTGCACCAGGATGTGATGGTTTAGTAGCACTTGAGACTTGGTAAGTTCCTATTGCATTCATTCTTCTGAGAATTTTCCCACTTAAGAACTCACATACCTAACAACCCAATCAATAGGCAAGGTTCGCGTACACCTCACACTGATCCACTCGCGCGGGGTGCTTTTGTAGGGCTTACATTGTCACATACACGAGCGCACATGTTCAGAGCAATATTAGAATCAGTTTGTTTTGGTACCAGATCATGTTTTGAGGCACTGGAAGCTACTGCTGCACAACACGATTCATCTGATGTTGAGAGTAAACCGGAGGTAACGATAGCTGGTGGTGCAACACGAAGTAATATGTGGCTACAATTGCATGCTGATATCACTGGCCGAACATTTGTAATCAATGAGAATACTGATGGACCCTTGTTAGGTTGTGCCATATTGGCGAGCGTTGGAGCTGGAATATATGGATCGGTCGATGAAGCTGTTGAGAACATGGTACGAAGAGAACGTATCGTTGTGCCAAACCCAGAGGTATCAAAAGTATATGACCGTCTGTATAAGGAAGTATATCTCAAGGTACGACCAGGAGTGAAGGATATAGTACATACCATGGCAATGTTGAGAGGAGGAGGAATTAATAAGAGTGATGACATGACAACATACGGTAGTTCTAGAAGGAAAAAGTGTAGAAAGCGGGGCATGAACTGTCTTAGTACCCTCAGAGGCGGCGGAAATAGTGTCGATGGTGTTTATGGGCCACTGGTTGTTGTCGAGAACGAACAAGAGAGGGGCACACCTATACTTTCTCCTTCCTTGCTGGCAGCTGATTGGTAAGATCTTAACCTAGTGCATGTTCCACTACACTGATGCGCCTTTAACACACTTTTGACTGTCAACTATATGTATCAACAGGTCAGATATTAAAGGAGAGATACAAAAGTGCCTTGACGCAGGATTACCAAGATTGCATGTCGACGTCTTTGATGGGGTGTACTTAGATTCACCGCATGCCCTGACCTTTGGGCCTCAAATGATTAAATGTATTCGGAAACGATTTGCAGGCAAAAATGATCTTACACTAGATGTGCACTTATGTGTGGATCGGCCTCAAAGATTTACTCAATCACTTGCAGACGCAGGAGCTTCTCGTGTAATATTCATGTGGGAAGCAATGGTAGACGACAACGATAGTTTGGTCTCTGCAATTGCATTTGCAAAGCAAATAAACTCTATGAAAATGAAGTGCGGCATATCAATCAACCCAGACACCCCAATATCAAGTATATATCCACTAATAGATACAGGTTTGGTTGATTTAGTTGATGTGTTAGCAGTCGAACCAGGGTTTGGAGGACAGCAATTCAATGAAGTTGCAATTCAAAAGATTATAATGTTGAGAAAGTATATAGATCTACTAAGATCTCGTGGGATAAATGTCAAGATACTAATTGACGGTGGCATCAATAAGCATACAAGCCCTTTGGTGAAGGATGCCGGAGCTGACATTCTAGTAGCGGGTACTTCCTTATTTCGACATCCGCTTGGTTTCGAAGAGGCAGTGAAAGAGATTCTTTAGCTATAGAATGCTGACGGTAGATTCATGATAGTTTTATAAAATTATACTCATATTAGGCAGGTATCATCATACCTCTTCCATGTTAGTCTTTATACTTGCTCCTCATGGGGCATTGCAGTACATTTGATCGGAACATCTTCCTAAGCTTTTCAACACCAATACTTTTCAATGTCCTTTCATTTCTATCTGCAATTCGTTCTGTCACAGGTGCTGATAAACCCGAGTCACTATCTCTACCTGTATCTTCATTCATAAGTGAATCAATAGCATCTGGAAGATGCGCGTTGTAACGATTTCCGAAGACGAAAGAGAGACGGTTGTAACATATGTTAGTGCATTAAGGTTACAATAAAGCAGAAAAGGTCAATAAATAGCCACATTACAACACAAACGCGGACTTTCCTGACATGACAATCGAGATAGTTGGGTATGGTGTTCGTTTTTCATAGTCAATAGATTGGTCAGAGGAACTACCATCTTCTGAGCCGAACTGCCACTGAGGATGAAAACCTGCAACAGTTACGCAACAACCTATTGGGACTTCATTATTACAAAGGGTATCCTCATCAGTGTTATCAATTTGTTCCCAATACTCATCACATTCGTCAAGTAACTTATCTTCAAGATTGAGAAAGAAGTCATGGAAATCACTGAACTCAAGATGGTTGGGTCGTTGAGATGATGCAATGGATGATTTCGAAGACATAAGGATGACAAATGAGATTGCAACTGCTGGATCGATTGGATCTAGTAAACCATCATTTGCATTTGTTGTTATTTGTTTCAAATGTTTTCCTGCATCTCGTACTATTTCCTCCATTGTATCTAGTATAATCTTGTTGTTTTGGATATCATCATCATTGATATCATCTACGAGCAATACCCAATATCGAATAGCACCGACAGCATCCAAACTTGATCCCGCCCATGGACATAATGATAATTGACGTACGAAGTTTTCAGACCACCGATGTGTTGCCTCGATTGCTTCTATTGCCTGTATTGGTGGCATAGCTGATATATCATCATGTGACTGATGTATTGATGTATCATCATTTTGTATATCATATCTTATGTTTGCAAATTGAGATTGAAATGTTCTTGTCCATACATATTGATCAAGTGTATGTTCATTCATATTCAGATTCAATTTATTAACAATTGCATCGCATCCACGCGCTATATCTTTATTAACTCTATTATTGAGCAGTATATCTCTTGGTATATGATGCCATTCTTCCGACGATGTTGTTGTTGTATCTTTCTCCCCATGAGAGTTGCTATATTTTAATGGATGATTGCATCTACTAAAATTTGATATTGTATTGAAAAACGAACATGTACTACGAAGCAAGTGTATTGCAGTGATTATTACTATCCATGGAGGAGAACACATCATTAGATAGCTAGCAACACTAAAGTCCTAGAGAAGTTGATTGAGCAATATCTTTTATTTAACCGTTTAATCGCCATAGACCCCTCCCCCCCGCACTTAGCAATCATTCTTCCCTCTTCCCCTCATTTGCCGTCGGCCTCATTTGCCGTCGGTTGCGTCCCTTAAGTTATCAGACCAATAAACATATCGACTAAACATACCAACATATATCATAAAAAATAGACTACCACTACTACTTCCGACTTTCCCTTCCCCACATTTGCCGCGGGCGCTCCTTCTTAAGTTTCAGACCATAAACTACCAACATATATCATAAAAATAGTGGTTGTTCAACATGAGATATGTTTTTTCATATAAAACACAAATAATATCACATAAGGTATTATTATCTGCAATTATAATATTATGTTTGCTATCCTTTGCTAGATCATTCAATAATATTGAAATACCGACATCCACTCTAAAACGAGGAAGTAGTAGTAGGCTACCAATACATATGATCTCCTCCAAATCAGATATATCATCAATTCAAACAAATGATCAAACATACTCGGCATTGCAACGAGCTATTGAAATTAGTAAAGTGTTAGGAGGTCAAGTAATGGCACCAATATTATACAGTTTAGTAGTCGATCAAAATTGGCCAACTGAGACAAATGGAGGATGGGAAGCATTCTGGTCTACTCCTACAACATCTGGTAGTACATTTGCAAAACAATTGGCATTATCTTTAGAAGAGTTAGGACCAACTTATGCAAAATTTGGCCAAGCTTTGGGTAGTCGGCCTGATGTGGTGCCGCCGTCATTAGCCAAGGCATTATCATCATTACAAGACGAGATGATACCATTCGATAACGATTTAGCAAAACAAATTATAGTTGAGGAACTAATGGGATTTGATGCCAAAGATAGTAGTAGTGATATTCTCCTAAAAGACCTTGAAACATTAGTTCAAAGTTTAACTGAGGTTCCTGTAGCTGCAGCATCGATTGGGCAAGTGTATAAAGCAAAACTTCAGGGAAAAGATGTTGCTGTAAAGGTACAACGACCGGGAGTTCGAGCTTTAGTTGAGAGAGATACACAATTGTTATTATCGGTAGCGGAGTTCATTGAGTCTTTACCTGCTTTACCATCACAAAATAGTGGCAACTCAGCTACTGATAAGCCTGCGCGTCTAATCAATACACAATTGGTCTCAGCTACACAAGAGTTCATGTCTCGAATATTTGAGGAATTAGATTATAGAAATGAAGCATCCAACATTGAAACATTTGCAAATCTATACTCTGATCAAATTGGTACCTCCAAAGATGTAAGCGTTGTAGTTCCTGAAGTATACCTTGATTGGTGCACAGAAAACGTATTAGTGATGGAGTGGATAGATGGAACAAAATTAACAGATGTACAAAGTACGGGAACAAATAACTTGAAAAAGGAGGATACAATAAAGGAGAATCTAAAGCTGGTGAATGTCGCTATCGACTCTACATTGAGTCAGCTTTTAGTGAGTGGTGTACTTCATGCAGATCCTCATGCAGGTAACCTATTAAAGATTCAAAAAGAGGATGGAAGCGTTACCCTCGGCTATCTTGACTTTGGATTACTATCTTCAATACCGAGTCAAGTACGAGATGCATTAATTTGCAGTGTAGCATTGCAAGTTTTTGAAAGAGATGTAGATGCGGTATCAGCGCTATTTGGTGAGCTAAGATTGATACCACAACACATCCTGGATGATGAATCAGAAAGAGCGGCGCTGGCTGAAGCGTTGCACATCACCTTCGAGAATTCACTACTGTATCCCGAGAGCACCAAATCATCTAAAGGGGAAGATATCACAGCCATACCCGACCTTAAATTCGATAAGTTACTGGATAGTCTCAGTAGACTAGTTCCAAGGTTTCAGTTTGACTTGCCACCATACTTTATCAATAATGCAAGAGCATTGAGCACATTGGAAGGTATAGCAAAGTCATTGGATCCGTCCTTCAATGTCCTCACTGTCATGTATCCATATGCCTTGAATAGATTATTACAAAACCCATCACAAAGTCCTGTTGTCGAGAGAACACTGCAAAGCTTAATTAGAGATACCGATGGTAGAATTGATAGACAAAAGATACGACAGCTCTTGAGAGATTCGGCAGTTATATCAGGTAAATCAAAACGGCATGTAGTATACGATATATTGAGAACCAAGCCAGGACGAAAGCTAACAAGAAGCATTATTAAAGAGGATCTAGCAGAGTACTATGCTAGTAGAAAGAGAAACAAAAGTACTTAAGAAGAATGATAAACTTCACGATAGGCGATATCCCATACAATGTATTCCTAGGTGTATTACATCATCTGCACCAACTTGGTTCATCAATGATGTCTACAAGATGCTTTGGAGTATTAGAGACAATACCAAATGGTTTCATTTCCCATGTTGCTCTCAATAAATCTTCTTCAGTGTCCACAATCCAGAATATTGATTTCCCCCATAAGGAATCTGGTATTATCTTGCCATTAGTATTATGTGGATGGGATGGATGGAATTCAATAGTTGGCATAATCAAATCATTCTTGCCAAGAGAAGTTGGTGGGTCATCTGATAATCGGACACCAGTAAACAGCTGACAGTGCTTTGTAATCTCATTGACTACACTATGCTCCTTTTGCAACTCATTAACATATTGAACAACAAATTTTGTATCTTCAAGGTCTGGTACAATTATTGCACACTTCCCTTCGAGTGACAACGTTTCTATCTTGATCAGTATCATTTCCAATATAGAAGAAGGCGAGTTGACTAATGCCACATCATTCATTTCATCTTGGGTACTTCTCCAGGCCGCTTTGGGCTCGATTGATATAAAGAAATCATCTTCATAGACATCTCTCAGTGCATGGATCATATCATCAAAGTCTACGTTTGCACAAGGCGAGTAGTAAACAGATTGTTGTGTAAATTCCATTGGATGTGCCACTACTATCTTGTGTCTATGTAGATCACTCTCATTTGCCTTGTGTTCAGCAAGTACCAAATCTAAATCAAGATGATTCACACCAATAGAAGCAAGCGAGGATAGTGATTCATGACATGTAGGCTGCTTTATTTCGGTATTGTCAAAATAAGATCTATGCGAGAATAACTTTATATCTCCCGAATGTATTGCTTGTTTTATCCAGCACTTTGAAGCAAGGTCGTTATCATTATCATCATTATTAATATTATTATTGTTCACTGTAGGGTAATGATCTTCATTGTTGTTTCCAACATATAGACGGGAAATACCAAGTATAACAATTCCTACTAAACAACATTGAGTTACGATCTTTGTCTTGATTGATAGATTATGATTTTGATATCGATATGATATGTTTCTCCTAACATTAACCATTTAGTTAAACTAGTTTATATCAATGACCACTTAGAATGGAGACATAGTGTGTATATCCACTTGCGAACAATGAAACGATATGGTATGATTTACTACCGGCGAGATATATTGTTGTTATCGTAACTATCGTGCTCGCTCGCGTTTGCAAATGAAATATATTCCACACGGAGGCATTTAAAGCGATTTAATTTACAATACTCGATGACGAGGTCGATATCGTATGGCAACTCTTGCCGAATATAGGTATTATAGAAGAGAAATGAGTATTTAACAATATAGATGATACACTCATACGCTATGTTTCACTCGTCACAACTGCCGCAGAAGAATGCTTTATTATTGATGTATGCAATAGTGATGGCTTGTTCAAATTATTCCTTCATACAATCATTCTCGCCATGCCATCACTATCAATACACATCATACCATACACATAACATAATAAGATATGATGAAAGAAAAAGATTTTATAGTACAAAGTCTGACGACGGCGATAGTAGTATCACTTCATCTAAATCCAAATTTACAGCAACTCCGATAACAATTACATCAACAACATCAATACCAATATCAAAAGAACAATCCGACGAAGTAATGTCAAGAAAAGTAGTAATAACAGACAAGGTCAATTCCGCTACACTTCAATTCAACAATAAATTAAACAGTTTGGCAAAGAATTATGATACAACCACAGCACAAAAAGTAGAATCTCTTCTATTGGAAGCCGTAAAGAATTATCAAGAATGTAATGAACAAGATAAGAATAAAGATCAAATGATAAGACCAAATACTGTATCCTTTACAAATGCCATAACTGCTTGGTCAAGATGCACACGAAAGAATTCTGCCAAGCGTGCACAGGCACTGTTAGATCAGATGCATACTCTATATAAAGAGGAGGGATGGATACACGTTCGGCCAAATAAGATTACATACAACTCAGTTATTACTGCATGTGCTAGAAGTAGAGAGAAGGGAAGTGCATTAAGAGCAGAAGAATTGTTAAGAAATATGTATAAGTTTTATAATGAAGAGGGATTTGGTGAAGAGGATCTCAAACCGGACTCTCGAAGTTGGAATGCCGTGATTAATGCGGTAGCAAGGAGTAGAGATAAGGATTGTGCAGACCGTGCCAAGTTCCTGTTAGATGAAATGGGACGACTTTACAATGAAGGAGATGATGATTTACTACCTGACGCTTTAACGTTTGGAGCAATTATCAATGCATATGCAAACAGCTTTGAGGTGGGAGCTTGTGACCAAGCTTCTCAACTGCTTCTACATATGGAAAGCTTGTATCAAATGGGTTTTGACAAAGCCAAGCCGACAACATTTGTTTATAATGCCTGTATGAATGCATTTGCAAAAGCAAATGACCCTTTGATAGCGGAAACAAGTGGTGACACTTCAATACCAAACAGAGCTGAACAAGCAGAACAATTATTGATTTCAATGGAGAAAAGATACGAGGAAGAAAAGGATTACAGAGTCATGCCTGATTGCATCTCATACAGTACTGTCATCAACGCATATGCAAATAGCAAAACACAACAATCTGGAGTACATGCCGATGCTATACTGAGAAGAATGATATCGAGGTATCTTCTAGGAGACACAAAATGCCGACCAAATAGTATTGCATTCACAGCGACAATCAAGGCACATTCATTGGCAATTAATGCTACATTATCTACAATAGAGAACGAAGAAGAGGATTGCACTGATATTAACCAAATGTTATTAGAAACATCTGCAAGAAGATGTGAAGATATATTGCAAGAGTTATGTTTGTTACATCACAATCATGGAAATGATCGATCAATGAAACCTACCGATGTTACATTTGACTTGGTTACCAAGGCACTGGAACAGATTGATGATCATGATGGTGTTGAAAGAGTGAAACTATTGCGTGAAGCGATGATATAGTAGGTGTGAATTCTTAATACATATCAATCTACTTTAGTGTAACATCTATTAGTATCTTCATACCATATATAATCATTTCATCTTGAATCACTTCTAGCCACTTGAGCTGATATGAGAAACAGACCTAAAATGATACCCCAACAACACTGTATTGATTTGGCCGTAATCCAAAGCAGTACCTTTAGTGTATATGCTTTTTCGCCATCTATATATCAGACCCCTTTTCAATATTGAAAAGTATCAAACTAATGACAAATGATACTATACTAAGCATCATCCATTTCATATTCTTCGTCGACATTAGTTCTCCTTCCTTTAGACATAGGATCGAAGCAGCGGAGAAAATACATGTTAATATGTATTGTCCAAGTAATATAAATCCAGTTATACGAAACATAGTATTAATCTTGCTGTGTCTCTTTTTTGTTTATTGTATCCTGGTGGTGTCTGTTGTTGTACTACTTGACTAGTAGTTGAGCTTCTGTTGATTGTGTTAGAATTAGAAGATGGTGTGATATATTCGATGCATCTGTTAAGTATAGGTGTGATATCGTTAGTGGTGATCC
>Ga0214481_101195_pt1 | contig 10908 bp, 8 predicted proteins | sample M1_20Mar14CPVII9_4_FD_165057 | JGI IMG/M metagenome (GOLD analysis project Ga0214481, IMG submission 165057) | Marine eukaryotic communities from Monterey Bay, California, United States - M1_20Mar14CPVII9sort6BwellG10 | ecosystem: Environmental > Aquatic > Marine > Unclassified | place: USA...
GGAGAGGGGGAACCCCTTTTTCTAATTTAGCCCCAATTAATTGATTCCTGGTCCTCTTTTCATACATGATCTCAATAATTGTTGCAAATTTTAGGGGGTGAATCCCCTCCCCAAATTAGCCCCCCCTGTCGTCATCCCTCTCATCATAACTCATTTTTTGCTTGCAATAACAACCTCAATATCAACCATGAAGTCCGCCATTATCGCTTCCATCATTGCGTAAGTATGCTGTCGATTATCTATTAAGATTAAGAAGTAGGTTTATTGATTACTGGGTAGTGGAGGGGATACGAGCAAATTTAGATATACTCCAATTACCAACTTTGAGGAATTGAAGAAATCTACTGCTGGGATTACTACCTAAGGCTTGTATACCTCCTATCATTGCAATTAAAGGACAATATAATATGGATATATAAGGGGAAGAGAATTGCAATGAAGAAACTACTGGCTATTATGTTTTCGTGGAGAAATACTGTTCATTTTTATATGAACATATCTTGTGTTACTTTTATACATATTTACTAATGAAATCCTCTCCTCTTCAATCTCTTATATTCTCTCTTATCTGAATTATTATTCAGTTCTGCTGCTGCATTTGCACCCAACGCACAGCCTGCTGCCCAGACTGCCCTTAACGCTGTTGAGGACCGTCGTGCCTTCCTTGGAGCTGCTGCTGGAATTGCTGCCGCTGCCATCCCCGCAGCAGCCAACGCTAAGGTAGATTATGCTGATGTTGCCCTTCTAGGTGGTTCCAACACTGTCGATCTTAACAACGCCAATGTACGTGCCTACCTTCGTATGCCTGGTATGTACCCAGCAGTTGCCGGAAAGATTGTTTCACACGGACCCTACAAGTCTGTTTCAGATGTATACAACATTCCAGGAATGACACAAGCAGAGAAGGATGTTTTCAAGAAGTACGAGAGCCGAATGACTGCCAAGGAACCAGCTGCTGAATACGTAATTGACCGCATTAACAACGGCCTTTACCGTTAAATTTAGGCATGCATACATAATAGTCTTGAACGGATTGACTGTTTTTATTTATTGATTTTGATGTGGGGGGATACTTAGATGGGGAGTATTTCCTTGGATAGACCCAAAAAATGTACTTATAGTTCTTGTGGATATCTTCTTTACATGCCTTCCAAAGAAGACCCTCTTCCATCCGAGTAATCGGTAAATAACTTCACATGAACTTTTGGGCTTTGACAATGGAAATTACTCTGCAAAATTGCAACCAATGATATTAGATCTTGAACTGCTAGATATATACAATTAGAAGAGGGAGGAAAGCTTGGTACTATAATAACACACTACTAAGTTTCCTGTTAGAGTTGGCAGATATACTTACTTTGATCTATTAGTCAACTTAGTATCTCTTTTTTTAGGATACCATTTTTTAGATAGGAGTCGAGTTGTTGATGGGGTCCAACAAGGTTTGGATGATGCCGTCATACATTCTGCAAGTGATTATTCCGCTCTTACTGTGTTTTAGAAGCATGAGGACATAAGTAGTAGATGCACTCAATTTCATAAATATTTTTTTGGTCTGAAAGATACCTCACTGCAGTTATCAGTTACATAATTTGATGACAATCGCGACTTCCACTAAGCCCCGTTAGCTCAGTAGGTAGAGCGCAGGTCTCATAATCCTGAGGTCGTGAGTTCGATCCTCACATGGGGCAAGAACTTTTCTTTTTGATGAAGATGATATACTTTTGATGCTAGATGATATCCTTTTGTCTATGTGATACTATTTTACTACAGTTAAGGAATAAATCTCGTCATACAACCCTAACCCCTACGATCAGTCTCTAATATATCGCTACCCTAATATTCCCTTCACTTTGTTAGCTTGGTCTCATAATCCTGAGGTCGCGAGTTCAATCCTTCACATGGGGCAGCAGAACTTTTCTTTTTGATGAAGATGATATACTTTTGATGCTAGATGATATCCTTTTGTCTATGTGATACTATTTTACTACATGTTAAGGAATAAATCTCACTGCCCCGTCAATTTACATCACTTGTTGACAACATTCTGAACATCTCCATTGATATATGATTCAATATTATCAGTTGTCATATCCACAAGTCGTTGTCTAGTTTCAAGACGCCTCCATCCGATATGTGGAGTTAAGAAAACATTATCCAACTTCCAAAGCTCACTATCTGGTTTAGGAGGCTCCGTTTCTTGTGTATCAAGGCCAGCACCGGCAATTTCTTTCTGTTTCATACATTCAATCAACTCCGCCTCATTAATAATTCCGCCCCGTGCAGTATTAATAAGGAATGCAGTTCGTTTCATCATATTTATTTCACGAGAGCCGATAGAGTGACGAGTTTCATTATTTAATGGACAATTGATACTAACAAAGTCGGATGTAGATAACAAGTCATCAAGTGGTACAACCTTTACTCGTGTATTGTTCTCGTGTTTGTGCCCCGATGGAAGACGCCCTGATCTACTGGATATAAGTATATTCATTCCTAATGCCAATGCAACGTCAGTGACGGCGCTACCAATTGTACCACTTCCTCCAATCAATCCTAACGTTTTGCCTGTGATTTCATATATCGGATGCTGGAATACTGTAAAATTTGTTTGATCACCATCATTTAGTTTCTTCGCCTGCTGAAACATTGCAGTTGAGAAGTTCATTATGTAGGTAATTACCATATGCGCAACACTTTCTGTTGAGTATGTGGGGATGTTTACAACGTCAATACCCTGTTTCCTGGCCTATAAGAAGAAGAAATATAATGAATATCAATATCAATATAGTTTATTGAATCAATTTTATGCCAAATGAAATGAACATAATTACCTGAGCGATCGGGATGTTATTATACCCTGTACCTGCCTCGCACATTAACTTAACATTCGAAGTGAACTTTGATAGTGCAGATTGTGGTACCTACAGTCAGTGATATAATATTGCAAATCGGTTGTAACATAGATTAGAGAATATATCAAGAGAAGATATGAGATGTGATGTGAGTATCAATTATATAAAATATGTAAAGAGTACAGCACAGTAGTTGCAACCAAACCTCCATCTCTTTTGTGATAACTATCTCAGCCTTGCTTGAATTCACAAGCTCAGCAATATCATCTGACGATTTGATACAATCAACATCATGCAAGGTTAAATCGGTTAGATTAGAAAGCCGGCTAAAGCACAAGGCCTTGTCATAGTCGAGCCTAGCCGCGTTTAGAAATATAGCTTTAGGACGTTGCATTAGTAATCGTGTAATTGTTGTGGCCATATCGATTTGTTCAGTTGACGTTGTCCATCGTCAGCCATGAAGCCGGCTTCTAGTGGCATATTATTAAATGGTCTATTGTAGAAGCAACCTGAATCGATTTCGTCACCTGAATTAAATTTCGTCACACATATTTGGAGCTCTACAAACAAACTACTAACAAAATGATAGCATAAATGAATGTTTTTTTCCTACTCAAATATCGCTACCTATAAGTCGTTTGATATACCAAAATGATTCTACTTGCTTAGAGGAGCTCAAAAATGCAATAAAAGTCACCCATTTTTGTGTATGGCGTCTCTTAGACCCATATTTAGGGTATATATGGTGTATTTCGTCATTTCGTCGGCCGTTTAGACCTTTACGGGAACCCAGTATACGTAGGACACCATATAGTTTAAAGGATACCTCATAGGTTTACTTAGTAGTTTGTTAGGTGACGAAATGTTCAGGTTAGAGGTTTGAGCTCGGCCAAAGTTGAAATATATAAGTGGTCATATCTCGGTCAATATTCAAAGTTAGAACAAGTTTGACATATCAGAATAATCAGGAAGCATAAGAGCTGTTCAAAATTGCATTAAAACCAGTAATATTTTAAAAAGTATGACTACTAATAATTTACATGACCATCGAGTGACGAAACATTCAGGTTCATTCTACGTTCCGAGTCGAGAAAAATGTAGGATACCTTTGACAAAAAGCATTGGACATCAATACTTCTGCCTCTCAATATGAGTTACCATATGCTTATTATTATTGTATGGTCTTTGATTTACAATGTATATGCATGGAATGATATCGTCGCGGATCTTCTTATCAAAGGTGATGCTGTATTATCAGAGAACAAAATAGATAAGGCAATTGTTGAGTATTATCAAAAAGGTATCAAACTGCTACCTTTACAATGGTCAGGTGAAGATGGATTAGACGAATCTACACACACTGGTGTCAAAGTGCTGCCATCTGAGCTCAAAGTAATTGTATCAATCCACACGAATTATGCTACTGCGTTATCATTTCGAGAGGGAAGCACTATTGATGTTGCCAAGGCCTATCGAGTAGCTTGTCTATGTTATAGAAAATGGAAGAAGAGTCTTGATATCAGTGATGATAATGATGACAAGATATCAAAGGAGATTGATGATATCATAACACAAGCATACTTTTATTTGGGCATGACATATCAAGATCTTTCTACCTCATCAGAACAAGCGAATGAACAAGAGGAGTATCTGCAACAAGCTGCTAGATGCTATGCCGCTGCAACGAAGTTGGATCCACAGGAAAGTCCGAGTTAGTATTTCTTTATTTGATTGTCTTTGCAAGCGACACACACTGACATAAGTTACTATCTTCCAATCTTCCTCCTCCAGCATTGGAGCTCGTTTGCCAATATGGGCACAGTTCTAGCAGATGTTGGGTCAATCAACTTGAAATTGTATGAAGAGGGAATCATGTCTTATCAAAAGGCAATATCTATACTTACTGCGGGAGATAAAGGAGATAATAAGAAAGGCCCGACTAATCCTCCTGAGAATGTAAGAGAAGTTGTAGCTGAACTAGAATATCGTGTTGGACTGTGTTTAGTACCGTTTCTATTCGATGATTCAAGCAATGATTCAATGAGTAATGATGAGAAAGATTATAACAAACGGATATGTACACTTCATATCAATTCAACACCAACCAAGAGGAGTTGTCTTGAACTTGCCGCATATCAGTTTAGTACGGCATTGCAATATGATCCCAAGCATGAGGGGGCTAATAATCTACTTACCATGGTAACGGCAGATGCATCATTTGGGATGTCGACAGACACAGGGAAGGTTAAAAATCTCTTTGAGAGCTATGCCGATGACTTTGAACATTCTCTAGTAGATGAATTAGGTTATGATGGTTTTCATCGAATGAGAAGTGGATTTGATCGTGCTATGGTTTTGGACGGAAGAAGCAAAGAGAATCTATTTGAGCTAGTCATTGATGCAGGCTGCGGGACAGGTCTATCAGGCGAGGTGGTAAGTGTACTGTCATATGTATGATGATCAAGTCGAAGTGTTCTTCTAACACTTCTCTTTTGTGTTGATAGTTTCGTAACACAAGTCAAACACTTGTAGGTGTTGATCTCTCAGATAAAATCATCAACCAATCTAAACAAAAGAGACCCGACTTATATGATCGACTTATTAGTGGAGATATCATAGAGGTTCTCCATCAACATAAAGGGAAGGTAGATCTTCTTGTGGCATCTGATACATTTATCTACTTCAATGATGTGAGCGTTTTGTTCTCTGCTATTCATGATAGTCTCAAAAGTGGAGGCTATGCAGTACTTTCGCTAGAGAATGTCTCAGTTGATAACGAGCAACGGTGCGTATCATATCTTATGTCTTCTTCTTCGTCTTCGGCTTGTCTCTTATGCTCTTTGTTTATTACTCAGACTTGATCAACTCAAACCTGATTGGCGTTGGCAAATTGGAGCCAGCGGAAGAATAGCTCATCGTAAAAGTTATATAGAAGACACTGCTAAAGATCACGCCTTGTCTGTTGTTCTGTATGAAAAGCTAGATTCATTCAGGACGGAAAAGGGGGTAGGTGTTAGAGGGCATCTCTTTGTGTTGAAGAAGGGAATCATTGGAAAAGATGAGCTGTAGCACCTGAGGAAAACAAATCTCTGATACTATTATAATAGTTATATTAAACAGGGTCCCGAGGTACATATACACTCTCTCTTCTTAATATTATGACTACAAGGATGAATCCTTCCTCTCAATACGCGATAAAGCCATGGTTGGATAGTGTGTACTGCAATTGTTATCCAATCCCAAGATTATCCTCCGCTAAGTTCTGACTTTCCCTAATATACACCTCAATTGTGCCTACAGCACCGTCCTCTTCTCAAATTTATACCCCAGCATTATTGGAAGTCGTTCCTCTGGCTGCAGCCTCTCGTACAGGAGCAAAGTAAGGATGGGACATGGCTTCCTTGGCTGATAATCGTTCCTGATGATCATACCTTAACAATTTGGATACATAATCAATTGCCTCCTCTGATATCAAATGTTGATTCTCATTTGTAACAAACTTTTGCCACGGTTTCTTTGAATGTCTTCCCAAAATGCCATCAAAGTGAGGGTCTAATTCCAAATCATACGTATCCAAGTATTGGAACAATTCCTCAGTACCCAATACCTTGGCAATCTTAACCAGTTGATCATAATTGTCATGTCCGTGGAAGAAGGGCTCCTTCCTGAATATCATACCAGCAAACATACAACCCAAACTCCACATATCCAAGGCGTAATCATACTCCTGTAAATCTACCAACAATTCAGGTCCCTTAAAGTATCTACTCGCCACACGGACATTATACTCCCGTCCTGGATGGTAAAACTCGGCCAATCCCCAATCAATTAAACGCAACTGCCTCTTCTCGTGATCAATCATAACATTATGCGGCTTAACATCACGATGCATCACACCATTCGAATGACAATAATCCAATGCCTTTAACAATTCAAATATGTAATACCGAATATCATAGTCCGATAATGTGGGGTATAGAATCTTAAAATCGGTATTATTCACATGTTCAAAGATTAATGACGGTGTTTTGGACTGCGGATCACGAACCACGTCCAATAATTGGATAATATTGGTGCCCCCACACATATTTTGTAATATCTTAATCTCACGTTTAATCTTCTTCTTCTTAACTGGTTTGAGAATCTTAATTACACATTTGGAATTATTTCCCACATTTACACCCTGAAAGACTTCTGAGTATTTACCTCGTCCAATTTTACGTATTACCTCATAATCTTCTTGATCGCCCCAATTTACGGTTAAGGCTTCATAGTCCCAATAGTCACGGGGACGATGGACATTAACATCTGCGTATACTCTGTGATATCATAATAGGTGTGTATAATGAGTATAATGTGATGTGTAAAAATATGTGAGTTATGATATGATGAATATTAACCTATACACACAAAGGTAATACAATAAATATAGACTGCAGTGATAAATATAAACCCTATTCACAAATATACAAACATCCAAGTAAACAATATCTAATGAAGATACAGAGTAGCAGCCGATAACATCACTCTAAAAAATAGATTATTAAAAACTCACCTAGCTCGGCTCATACTTTGAACTCCGCTACTAATAAACCTCCTATGAAATAGCTTAGCTGGAGATGTGAAAATGGAGGTGATTGGCCGTCGGATAATGATAGAATTGAAGGCTAATAGGGGCGCGTGTATATAGTAGCCACTCAATCCAAATTGAAGGATACCGGCCATTATGAGAGTATATTTTTACTTTTTATTATTTATTTATCCGACATTATCTGAGCATTGTAGAATGCGGCGGAGTGAGGAGAGGACACAATTGTGGGAGGACCTTATAATCGGACCCTCCGATCCCACTCCTAATACAAAAAATAAAGCTAAAACTAAAACTAAAACTTGGGTGAATAAGCAACCACAATTGCAAAACATCATGACACAAAGAGTTCTATGGCGACCTCATATTGAATCTCAAACTAATGGCCACAATATTGTTGATAGGAAGAGACAACGTATCGAAGAAGAGATTGACTTTTACCGGATAAGAGGTCTGAGGTTTAGTGATATATTGAAGGACAAAAGTAATAGTGGTTATTATGACAAAGAAAATCCTTCATTAGTGATAACTACTCCACCTCAAAGTTCATTAAGTGAGCTAATAAGTGAACATGTGATGATTGTTGAACAAAAGATAGCACTCAATCTGACTTTATTTTTACTTCTTCGAGAGCTTATTATAATGCTGCTACCACAAACTTCCACGTTTATATCAAATGTAGTAACTCTGATATCATTTATCTCATTGAGAAGAAATAGAATAGTTCATCATTATACAAGTTCAATGTTTGAAGGAAGCTTTACAATCACAGTAGTACTTTCACTCATTGTTTTGACTCAAGTATCAACCTTTGAACGAGTTATCTTTGGGACTATTATGCTGGTTGTGTGTATTCTTTCACCTTGTATACAATGGAGACTACAAAGGCACAAGCGAATAATATCAGGACCGTGGAATATTTCTCATATTAGTTCATGATAGAGAATGATAATAGAATGGTATTATAATACATTGGTTGCTCAAAGTATGAAATAGATTTATAATGGCTTATCATTCTGTTGTCCTCCTGTTGCACCTTCAACCGTTTCTGTCTTTCTCTTCTTTTTTCGTCTTCCTCCTCCCTTGTTGTTGGAACTCTTCTTTTTTCGTTGAGGATTCTCTAGCCATGTTGCATCATCATCTTTTCCCACCGCATTATAGCTAAAAGTACTCTTTGTGGTTGGAGTCTTCTTTTCTTTCTGCCTGTCAATGTATAATGTTGCTAGTTCAATAGTACGATGTGCTTGTTTCAAAGTTCGTTTATCAGCAGCTGATATATCAAATTTATCTGATCCTTCTTCTTCTTTGTCATCTTTTGTGTTTGTTGTTGATGTAGTAGAGTAGGATTCAAATATCTCCTCTCTCTTTGTTTCGGATACGAGTTCGAATAATGGACCATATCTAGGAAAGTATTCATGAGAAGGAATGTCTCTCGGAAGTTGATCCCAAAGCATTCCTGGCCGAGCACCTTCACAAGCAGCAGCAGTACAAAGAAGATGAGTTCTAGCTGTCTGAGAGGCAGTCTGGAGTGATTTGAAAAGTGAGTTGTTAGCAAAGCACAAATAAACATGTTCAAAGCCAGCTACACTTCAAACTTACATAACCTCCTCCACCAAGTATAAGGAGCTTTCTTCTTTTACCAGATTGTTTGGGTGCTTCTGTTTTCATACTCTCGGCAATGGGAGTATCATCTTCAGATACCTTCTCTTCTTGTTGCTGTTGTGCGGTTGGAGCAACACAAATTTCATCTTCACTCTGACCAGCACACAACGCGGTAACAATTCGAACACATTCGGCTAAGCCTTCGGGAGATAACGACCACCCATCTCCTGTCGTTGCCATGTCATCATCAAGGCATCCTGATATCAATTCATCTCCTTCCAATCCATCTGCCCCGACACATAGAACTATAGCTTGTGGGTCATATGTCTTTACTAACCCGAATAAGCATTTACGATAAATCTGAATGAATTGTACATCACCAATGCCCGCAGGTAATGGGATATTGACATTGTACCCAAGACCACTAGTGCCAGCTTCTCCTTTCTCTGTAGTTGATCCTGTTGACGAAGGGAAGAATCCAGGCGAATAGCGATGAAATGATGCTGTAAGGACTTTGTCTGTGGCATAGAAAGCTTCCTGTACTCCATCACCATGATGTATGTCAATATCAAGGTATAGGACACGACGAAAGGATAAATTTCTGTGTATTGATTTTGCTTTTGTTGACTTGTGAACAAGCATGCCAGTATCAATTTGTTTGTCATTACCCTGTAGCAATCGATGTATTGCAGGTATTACATCACTAATGTAACAGAAACCCGATGCCTTGCTGGCATGTGCATGGTGTCTGCCTCCACCCCAATGAACAGCTACGTCAGTCTGTTCTTCACTCGAAATTAACAGTGAAGCTGCATGCCACGATCCTCCAGAGGCAGCTAAGCAATACTTCCACAGTAGCGCTTGTGCATCAGTTGATGTTGGGTATGGACAGTCATCTTCAAGTCCATACTTCTCAAGGATTTCTTGACTTGGAATATCAATGTAAGATGATTCATCTTCTGGTGGTGGTGGAGAGAATGGAGTTTCATAAAACTTTGTCTGACTAGTAAAGGTCGATTGTTGCTCACTCATATCAGCCGTACTACTATCATTTGTTGGACTAGTGCACTCTTCTGAGGAGGAGTGGTGAATACTTGGACTCAATTTACTCATCTCCGTCGTGCTGTAATCATTTTCGTCTGTCAAGCTTTGTTGTTGTTTTGATTCAACTGTAGCACTCTCCTCCTTTACCTTTTGTGGGACGTACTCCAACACATCTAGATAATCACTACTATGAAATGTTTCTAATAGCTTTCGTGTACCGACAAAAGGTGGTACAACTCGTAGAAATGATGACAGTGCTCCTCCAGTACTTGAACCATGTAATATACCACACCACTTCAATAATGATTCATATAAAATATCACGATCTTGATGTATATATTTCATAGCCTGGTATAGTATTTGTGTATGTGAATGAGAATGTAAGAGTGCTACTTGTATAGTATTTCTCTTTCCTCCTGATTGTTGGTTTTGTGTTGATGTACTATCACTGTATATTGAATCAGTAATACTGGGAAATAGCAGCTCGTCCGTATCATCATTATCATCGGTCTCTGATGATTTCATTAGTGCTTTATATATACCAACACTTGGTACTAATCTCAACCTTGTATGTCGAAGAATTCGTTTCACTGGTCTTCGTGGTTGATTACCCGAATGACTGGAGAGTAATTCTACATTGGACTCATTTACCTGAAGTGATGATGAAACTACACACTTGGTATCAAATTTTCTTAGTTTGTTGATTGGTGCAAAGCTTACTTTCTTCTTTTTAGTTGAGGACTCGTTTTCTTTTATCGGTTTATTGGTATTTTCCTCTGTAGTGTTTTGTCCTGTTGTATCGTTTCCATCTTTAGGTAA
>Ga0214481_101196_pt1 | contig 10886 bp, 7 predicted proteins | sample M1_20Mar14CPVII9_4_FD_165057 | JGI IMG/M metagenome (GOLD analysis project Ga0214481, IMG submission 165057) | Marine eukaryotic communities from Monterey Bay, California, United States - M1_20Mar14CPVII9sort6BwellG10 | ecosystem: Environmental > Aquatic > Marine > Unclassified | place: USA...
GGAGGCAGATAGTTTGGTGGCTCTATTGATGGTCTAGAGATTGATTGGAGGCCGCTTTAGTAAAGAGAGAATCATCATCATGGTTGAGTTAGTTGATTTTAGTTTTAACAAACATTTTAAAGGGGAGTCTTTTTAATTGGGACCTCTCCCGAATCAAATACGTGTGTGGCTCGTAGTACAAATAAACGCCGTCAACGCCTCCGCGGATCGATACCCTCTAAATAGCGCGTGCGATAGCGTGTTGTTGTGTTGCTTCGAGCCGATACTCAGTATTGACGTCGTAAAAGTTAGCCTTAAAAAATATATCGTACCCCAACAAAATTTCAATTTAAGGTGCACCATCAAAACAAACAACACTACAACAACAACAATAAACAATGGCACGAGGAAGACGATCAACACCATCCCGCTCCACACCATCTCGTGCCTCCAAACTATCTGCCTCCGCCGCCTCTTCATCCAAAAGTAATAATTATATACTACCAAAGTCACGTACGTGGATATATACAACCAGCCCACCCGATGATGACCTCCTCGACTCTTCTTCGGGGCTAGGTAATGGTGGTGGTGGTGGAAGTATAACATCCGATGGGTATGAATTATATCTCGGTGCACGTGTACAACGACCTGTTGTGAGGAGTTTACCTCCTAGTTATTCGTATTTTAAGGATGATGTTAATAATAATTTAGGATGTGTTCCTGAGAGTGCTGTGAAATTGGACGTCGAGGGTGGTGGCGAGGGTACGGTTGGCAATGGAGGAGGTGAGGCTATGGATGTGGATAATAATGCTGCCGCGGCGGCATTGAAATCCGAGGGTGAGACGCCGGCCAATAATAATGATTATGATGGTATTAATGAGGTGAGTTTTATTTTAATTCTATTGAGTGTGTGTCATTTTATATTTATACACACAATTCAATCTAACTAAATCCCAACCCTCTCCTTTTAAACTTAATTAACATTTCTGCTCTGTTCTTCATGATGTGCTGTATGATAATAATTATTTAGATTCAACCGCACAATGTAAATTATACCTACATTCCCCTCCCTGCCGAAAAACCAATCGCAACAACCTCCACATTAGAACAATCCCAAAAACCTTCAAGTACAACAGTCTCCTCACTATCCTATTCCAAGTTCACAGCTCCAACTCACATTAAAGACAGTCGACATCAAAAATTTCAATTTAGTTTAAATTACAATACACATTTACCATCTAAGAATGTAATTAGTTGGGTAGGTACCAATGCTGAAATTAAAAACAAGGGTGAAAGTGGGTATGTATGTCAACTACCATTAGTTGGTGGTACTGTATTGGCATATTCACCTAGTTTAGTTAATTGTGGTACAGAAGAGAATAGTGGTGATGTTGATTTGTTGTATTCGAATGAGGGAGCTGCTGTTAGTTATAATGAAGTGGCTGAGAATAGTAGTGGTGGAAATTCCAAGTATATTGCTGTAAATCAAGTTGAAGAGGCGGAATTTCCAACTAGTAGAATGACAGATGATGTTGTTTTATTTCGTGTATTGTGGGATGGATATTCTACTTCTACGGATGGCAGTGAAATGACATCTGGATATATTGAAGATATCACACTACCCGAATTATTATCATGTCTCATTAATCCACCATCATCATTAACCCACACACAACGTCTTGCCCATCAAAAGACACTCATCACACCCTACAATTTATCAAGTATGCCAACTTCCACCACAGACTTGACAGTGTTACCACAAAAATTATTAAAACTAACATCACAATCAATAACAAAACATGTACATGCCACTACATGCCGTAAACAATTTGGTTTAGAATGGCGTATTGAGAATGATATATTATGTAATTTGGTTACGTGTGCTGTATTGGAAATACGGAAAGAGATTGCATTAAAGATACGGTATGAATTATTAGTGGAACGGACGAGGTTACGTGTTGAGGGTGGATTGGAAAAGAGGAAGAAGAAAAAGAAAAAGAGTGGAATGAAGGGTAGTGATGACGAGGAAGTTGTTAATGAAGATGGGAATGATTTTGGTTATTATTATAAACATCCAAATCAATATATGAGTAGTTTTACTCCACCTCCGGCATTGCCATCCGATGACGACGAAGATGATAGTGATAACGAAGACGGAGAAGGCAAGAGTCGGAGTAAAACAAAGTTATCAAAAGACGAACTAAAACAATATCAAATGAAATTATCCGAACAAGTTAACATCGCGCCATCAAAGATTGCCGAACGTATCAAAGTAGCATGTACAATGGCATATGATTATGTTCAACAGACTGGTAAGTTAGTGAACTATTATAATGAATGTGATAAACGTAAAATTGCCGAAGGTAAAGAAAAGGAACGTATGGCAAGTATAGTCGGTGGACGAGGTATGGGTAGTGGACGGCAGAATATTGCCCCACCAACGGATGGTGGAGAGGTACGACGGAGTTCACGAGCACGAAGTACTGTTGATTATACCGATGCTGGTATGATGATGGCATCTTCTGCAAATGGTATTGGTATTGGTATTGATGAATTGGATGATGCAATGGAAATGAAAGTATCATCCAAGAGTTTGTTACCACGTGATAATGTCGTTGGTGGTCCTACGGCATTATACTTATTGAATATGTTGGATATGATGCCCAAGGAAGAGAAGAAGGATGACGAGAATGCTGTTAAAGATGACGATATGAAAGATAATGATGATGATGACAACGATCCCTTCTTTAAACCAAACTCCTGTCTAATCATTGATCAATTGGGACGTAAGCATCGATATTTATCCCCATCATCAATCCAGCAATCGATCGTTCGTAGTATTGAGGCACATCAAATTACTACACCCAAGTATTTGCTAGATGAGGAGGAATTGAACGATGGACATTCCCATGTTACCGATTTGGTATGCACTACTGGAGATAAGATTTCGGATTTGGGACAGTTCGAGCCTAGTTCATTCGCTCGTTGTCGATTCGCTCCTCATACATTTATACCCGAAACAGACGAGGAGGATGATCATGATGATGCTGATAAGGAAGACGAAGAAGACACACCCGAAGAAATTGAGGCAAGACGTCTAGCCGAGGAAGCATCAAATCAACGTAAGATACAACGTCGTCTTGATAAGAAGGCGGCAATTCAAAAACGGAATGCAGAGTTGGAACGTGCATATCGTGCACGGAAGGCATTTGAAATATGGAGATTCCGTAGTATCCATGGTGATGGATGTACCATCTTTCCAACTTGGAGGGAATTTAGTATGAAGATATTGAAGGATAAGTTTAATGGCAAGGTGGGTGGCAGTACATCAAGTGTGGGAGATGCTGCATCTTCACAGGCTGCTACTGGAACGACGACCTCACAGCCTCATCCTGCCGATGCATGGGGCAAGACTATTACAGTTTCTGACTCATCGCGTCCTGTCGCTACTTCATCGAATGTGGCTACTAAATCATCTGAAGCGGCCGTATCTTCTACGGCCGCTCCCCCGGTGCCACCAGCTGAAGCCGCCACTGCCGTGCCTAGCTCTACTCAAAATGATGAAGAACTAGCACGCTCCCTTGCCGCTGCTGCCGAAACCAATGGTGATGACCTACCCTTGGCAAAACGTCGCCGTACAACACGCCGAGCTGCCACCTCTGGAAGCGAACCAGTATTCTACGGTGGGCATACCTCCTTCTCTCGTGATCAATTACTTGACTCGTTAGTTCGAATCTTACACCAAACCAAGCCTGGGAGTTCGTCACTTATGGATTTGAAGAAGTTGGTCTTCCCCGAGATTGTTGATACATCTCGTGGAGGTGCACCGGAGATGAAGAAGATCCGTAGTGCATTAGGGCACTTGGTATATCGTTTGGGTAAGGTTAGTCGATTGATTGTGGATGTAGAGAAGGGAGATGGTACATGTTTGGAATTGTTAAAGGAGGGTCCATTAGTCAAGTTTCAAACAGACAATGTTGATGCTAATGATGAGGTTGGTGGCGTTGATGCTGCTGCCACATCCGCTCCATCTCAACTAAAGAGCGAAGAGACTGTCTCTGGATCAACAGAAGATCAGCCAATGGAGGAGGTCAAAACCAATGATGATCCTCTTGCCAATACTGGAGACGTTAGCACTGAAACCACCAATGCCGGTACTAACGTAGAATCTGCCACAGCAGATTCGGCCGCATTAGCTCCTCGGACCTATGACAAACAGGGCAGACCTGAATGGAGAGAAGATGATGATGAGCTACTTTGGTTATGTCACCAAGAGATGGGTAATAAATGGGCAGAGATGACGGAACTACACTTTAAGGAACGTGGATTGATGGAAAATCATGTCAAGAATCGTTGGTACTCTGTTACGTTTAAACGGTTTGTGGCTACCAAGTATGGACCAGACGCCCATCCAAATTCCTTGAGCGCTTCGGCACCTGTCATGGATGAACATACCAAGGCTCGTCTGTCAGCTCTTGAGGGCTATATCTCCAATCGTACGTTTTTCTTGTTTTTGTGCATATCATGTGTCCATATCTTGTGCACAATAACATTACCTCTTCTAACCTATGCTCCTTTACTGTTCTTATATCAATACTAATAGTCCATCATACCGAGTTATCTCTTCGGAAATCATTAATGAAGGTGATCGATAAGGGTTATGGAAATATGGATAGTAATGGAACGCTGTTACAGATATCGACGACTGCCATTGCCACTGCTGCTGATGAGGTGGATGGGATGGCCGGAGCTGAAGATTGGAAACACTTTACAAATGGTAGTGGAGAAGAGGTTAAATGGAATAGTACTTCCAGAGCTCATGAACTTATTGGGCAAGTATTGTTCCGTCCACAATCATCTCCTCAACGACCAAAGCCAGATGAGAATGCACCCAACAACGATGATTCTACCACTCTAGTGAATTCCAAATGCCATTGGTATAGGATAGTGTCATACACCCCTTCTATTAAGGCCGTAGAAGATGTAACGTCGACGAATGGAGTTGGGGACAATCCATCATCCGCTGCAGACACTGCAAAGAAGGATGCTCCTCAAGAGAATTTAATCGTAGAGCGTCGGATGAGATTCCGTGCTGTGCCTGTTGCTGAATCTGATATTGACGCGATGAACCATCGAATGGATATCGACAACGATGATGATGATGTCGAGTACATGCTACTAACTGAAGGACAGGCTCGGGCAGGTATTGAAGCTGCATTGCTTCACCGTACCATTGAAAACAAGGCCAAGAAGGGAGGTGCATCCTCAGAAACTCTTTCACAGGCTACAGTAGTTCCTGCAGGCCCTCATCCTTTCCGTCATCGATATGGATCTCGTGTCACATTAACCCCCAAATCAAAGGATGGAGAAAATGTTCAAGGCAAAGACATTCTGTACGGTATCGTAGCAGGCTTTGATATTATTCAAGATGATGATGGAGTTACCAAGAACAAGCTATTGGTGCTATTAGAAGAGGAGGAAGAAGTTAAACCGCTAGAAGAAGATACCACACAAGCTGAAAAGGAGAAGAAGACACGAGTTGCCTTCTGGTCAACTGTTGAGGGCACTGAAGGGGCTACTTCCATCTCTGATATTGTTCCTGCTGCTGGATCATCTCAAGATCGAAGTTGGACAGCATCATCTCTACTAAGTTATTCTACATATGACATTGACACGAACGAATATCATCAAGGTTCCGAGGCATATGATACATGTTTATCTATCTTGACCTACATGAAGAACAATAATAGGAGTGCCCCATTCCTAGTACCTGTGGATCCAGTAGCACACAGTGCTCCTGGGTATTTTGACGTTATTAAAGAGCCGATGGATCTCTCAACTCTGGAGAAGTACCTTGAGAATGGCAAGTGTAGCAAGATTGAGTATGTTTTTGAGAACGAGGGAGATGAGGGGATTACCACTCCCGTTTATCGCATGGTATATGGTCCATTCTTCCACTATATGTCGCTCATATTTGACAACTGTGTCGAATACAACGGTGTGGACTCTTGGATTGCAGCCGAGGCAAAATACCTCAAGAATCTTTTCGAAAAGAAGTGCAATCAACTCGTGAAGAATGCTGTGGGGGCTAGTAGCAAGTCGGCTGGAAGACCATCACGAGGAGCCCAGAAAAGTATGTATAGTGAAGTGGATAGTGATGTGGACATGTATCAATATGATAGTGAGTATGATGACGACGAGTATGATGGAGGTGGTCGACGATCTAGAAAGGGTAAGAAGCGCCGAAAGAATGCAGCAAAAAAGAAGGAAGATATCCCATCGAAGGCTATTGAGCAGCCCTTCATGGTGCCGGAGAATGCGTTTGAGTTTGGAGGTGGCTTGGGATCATTCCCAAATTTAAAGGTTCAAACAAATGTAGGCAAGTTTACCTTCTCACAAGATTGGAGTTGCCGTTACATGAAGGAAACCAAGGAGGATAATAGTGCCGAGGATGGCAAAGTACCGACCAAGGAGGAAAGCGAAGAGGCAGAAATGTTAATGCTCATGCAGATGCAACAGCAAGAAAATGAAGCGGCTACTGTACGTCGGTCAACGCGTGACCGACATGCGCCAACTAATTATGCCGATGAGGAAGTTTATGGTGTTCCAGCTGTGTCCTCTACTCCTCAAGCCCCGGTTACTTTGCCTGGAGTCGAGTACTATCTTGTGAATGATGATGTCCTTCAGCCTAAGAAGAGCTCAACAGATGATAAAGAAGACTCCTCAAATGTTGCTGCTGATAGTTCCATTATCCCAACTACTTGTAGAAGTAGACTTGGTGCCGAGGGTATTCAAGAAACTATTCATGAGCAGATCTATGCTAGGGTATATTATGATCACTCTCATAATGCATTGGTATTGGATAATGGTCTTGGGCAGTATGCCGAAGGATCATTCCCACCCTATCTTGGACGGGTCGTCCCAGCAGTGTCAAGTTCCAGTGTTGATGGAATTGTTTGGGAGATTCGTGAACAGTATCTCATACCGGCACTACGGTGGGTGTTACGAGGTCTTGTTCGCAGCGGACATTTAGCGGAGGTCGACGGTAGTCTGTCGGAGGGTATGTCGGAAGATGCCACAACACGGACATCATTTGGTTCGGGCATTGTAGTCCCTAGCCATGAATACTACTGCAACGAGACTTCTACACCGTTTAATGTTCTTGACGAGAAGGAGATATTACGCAAGAGGCGTCAAGATGCTGCTACTGGAGGTGATAGTAGTAGCGAGGAAGAGGTTGAATTGAGTGAATATGAACAGATGCGTGCCCAACGAGTAGCACGTAATGCCGAAAGACTGAGGGCATTGGGTTTGGCATAAAGAATAAAGAATACTAACACAAACTTGACACGGACTAATGTTTACAATTTAAAATACGAGTGAAAAGGTAAGGACGGGTGTGTATCTATTAATTGCACATCATCTCTAAAAAAGATGTCTTTAGAGTTATATCCCCACGAGAATATATACTCAAACACTAGTAGAGTAATATCACAAATAATTTTTCAACTTGGTGGTATCGTTCCTCGCTTGATGGTTACTTGAACCCCTCTAAACAATGATACTACCCAACAGTATGGACCTGCTAATCCTCTCTTCATAACACCTAACTTTCGTCCATTCTTGTAAACAGATAATGTACCCTCATCTAAATCAAGCAGCATTCCTATTTCACCATCAGAATTACGTTCCAATCCATCCCAGTATTCTACTTTAGTAGAACCTTTCCAGTCACTAACTATACAATTTGCATTATCTGAATTATACAAACAGCACTGAATACTGTTATTGCATTCCCCATGTACCATATTTCGAGAGTAATTTTGGAAGAAGTCCTCGTGAAGGGGTAGTCCACTTGCTTTGTGAGTTGCCTTTCCTGGTCTCATCAACCCTACTATAACACCTATTGTACCCCTATCCCCTCGCTGTGACGAGTCGAGCCCAAACGTTGCATAATGTTTTCCTGCCCTCAAAATACTATTGCTAAATGCAGTTGCCAACCCACTTTTATTCGTCTTTCTATAAGTAACACATGATTTGTCCGCTTTATTTACATACTCAGCTCCTTCGACAAGTTGATCAAAAGCGAGGGGTGCTCGTAGTAATTGAAGGTAATGATAATCTGCCAATAAATTCTCTCCATTATAATACGGCAGTGTAGCTAGTTCGTCTTCTGTTGCAATTTCACGTATTGCAATACGTGCAGATTCCTCAATAATAGAAACATCATTAGTATTATTAGATACACTAAACCGCTTACTGGTAAGTGCCAAGTTCAGTAGATCAATTGAAGGCAAATATAATATAATCTTTGATAGTGTATCACTATTGAATAGTACAGCTTCTTTACCTGTTTCCAACTCATCAACTTTCTGACGTTTTGCAATATGATGACCATCTTAACCCGAGTCCGAGATCGATTTAGCTACTTTGGTATATAAAAATGGCAAGGGGGGGAAAACCCTTCTCCCCCCTCAGAATTTATCTACTTTGGTAGCTAAAAATTGCAATGGCTGAGCAGACGTCGTCGCATTCGATAGCAACCTAACAACCTACCACAAACATGATATCGCCTTTTAGTATAATAGCATAGCTAACTCCATTGCAAATTTCAGGGTATGGTCTCCTCTGGTGGCTGATTATTGCAATGGCAAACATCGTCATTGCAATTCATTGCAAAAAAAGCCCTGAGCGAGCATATTGGGTGCTGCTACGGTATCCCCCCTAAATATTTGGGGGGGAGATTTTTATGAGAGTAGAATCAAATACTAGAGTTGAAAGTACTATATACTGTGTCCTATGTACAATTTGGTTAAAAAGTAAGATCAGAAATGAAATCTACGCGTAATTTGGGGTTGAATGAGTATTAGTAAGCTTTATACAACTCATCCAAACGATTGCTATAGACACATAAACTTTTTAGCTACCAAAGTAGCTAAAAAGGATACCTTATGAATTTTAGGCGAATATTTATCGAACATGGCCAAACGATGAGCTACTACGTCGCCTACGCCCAGTTTTGGCGAATATCCTTTTATATACAATCAGCTATGCTCCTTCGCTGTTGACAGATTTGCCTAATATAGTTGGAACAGCATTGCAAGTGCTCCTATACTTCGATCAAAGTGGGTATATAAAAATTGATTTTTTAGCTACTTTTTTGCTCGGACTCGGGATTAAATAGATTTCTTTACTCTTTATGTACTTTATGGTTATCCCGGCTACACCGGATCGCCACCGTCTTTGAGAGGGTGGTGTTAATAAATAAAAATGGATTAGTAGTGTATTTATCAAATATGCCAATCGCCCCTTTTCAAGCATCCAACTATTATCACAACAAGAAACACCGGGTACGATAGGCCATTCGGCCATAGGAAGTAAAAAATATCGGTGGTATCCTTTTTCTGGCACGTGTATGAGTATCATGTCTCTGTTCATCTACTAGTTACTATAGCGCTCTACTATAGCAGCTATGTTTAGAGAGGGTTGTCTATTGTATCTAACCTAGACAAACACAGAACCCCAAAACCTATTGAATACCTTTGCCCTCGCTCGCTCTTCTTAGTACTATTCACACTCCATGCTAATCTAATTTCATTCACCCACGCCTCATCTTCTTCTTATATTCAAGAATCAATTCGTCCTTCGCTTCACATTCAGGGAAGTTCTCCAAGTCAAAGTAATGCGGTGCCATATCAACTAGCCATTCCCCTCTAGTAATGGTACACGTCCTAATGTAGTTCTTGCTTGTTAATGCAAACTCTTCAAACATTACCCACTGTGGCTTGCCGTCAATGGCAGAACTGGGATGGAGGTAGACAATCTGATTATCCTTCACAGTCAAATAACTACCCTGCCTCTGAAGATAGGCAACTTGCATATACATTGCATTTGTCAATGCCATGCGTATCGTATTGGTATCATAACTTCCATTCCTTCCCTTACACGTTACTAATGGGATATCCAGCCTTGTCATGATTCCCCGTAATTGCTTCTTCACACTCTCCGCACTTGTAATTGATCGATCATTAATAAAGTTATCCCAACACCATTGTTTACGTTCCGACTGTGGCACCGACAAACTGTGCCTTGGCCTCATCGGCAGCCTTGGCAGATTCACGTGGACGTAAGAATATCTGTGGAACACTCATCGCCGCGACGATACTTACAATCTCTTCAGAGCAGTTGTAGTCTGGACTGCAGATTAACATTTTCGATAGTTGTGGATCTAGTGGTAATCTGTATATATATTAGTCAAGGAGAGAGTTTTGATCACAAGATGTGAGCACAAAATATATGCACACAAACTCCAACATATCAAACATAAAACAATCCACAACTTACTCGGCCATTTGTCTACCCAAATCAGTTAAATCACCTTCATCATCCAATGCACCCAAATAATTCAATACCTCCAATGCCCTCATCAATGTCTCGGGTGCCGGTGGATCCATAAAATCAAAATGTACCAAATCATCAATACCCAACTTTTTCAATGTTAATACAACATTACTCATCTTACTACGTAATATCTCCGGATAGGTAGTTTCCTGTAAATCATTATAAAATGATGATTCGGTATATAATCGGAAACATTTCCCTGGACGGGTACGTCCCGCACGTCCAGATCTTTGTCGTGCACTTGCCCTTGAGATTGGACTTACCAATAATGATTCGACTCGGATACGTGGATTATATACCTTTTGTTTGGAGAAGCCAGGATCGATGACATATACTATACCATCAATTGTTAAGGATGTTTCAGCAATATTGGTCGAGACTACGACCTTCCGTCCAGGCGGACCACCCACCACACGTGGACCAGGTGCATCACTAAATATCTTCTTCTGCTGTGCCGGTGGTAACGATGAATATAATGGATATACCACCAATTCAGCTGCATCCTT
>Ga0214481_101200_pt1 | contig 10844 bp, 8 predicted proteins | sample M1_20Mar14CPVII9_4_FD_165057 | JGI IMG/M metagenome (GOLD analysis project Ga0214481, IMG submission 165057) | Marine eukaryotic communities from Monterey Bay, California, United States - M1_20Mar14CPVII9sort6BwellG10 | ecosystem: Environmental > Aquatic > Marine > Unclassified | place: USA...
TCACTAAAGTTGTAGTTGTCATATCCATATTGTTTCCGTATAGCATGTCTATTGCGTGTATATTCATTCGAAGTTTGGTCATTCAGGGCGGCATGTGCTGCGACAAATGCATTACGATGTTCTTCTACAATAATGCACCAATTAGTAATGAAGAAGATGATTGTTACTTTGATCAATTGTCAACAATAGAACAATATCATCGACGATCTCAACGAAGTAGATTAAACCCTCGTGCCATGGCACAAGCAATTAAAACACAAGCCAAACGACAATGGACGGAACGTCGATATAGACGTAGATTACGTCAATCGACACAGCTAGGTACTACACCCTATAGTATATACAATGAAACAGCAAATACTAATGGATCATCCTCTTCACAACATGATGAGTTTCAATATGAACTATCAGAAGAACATCGTAATGCATTTGTCGCAGCACATGCCGCCCTGAATGACCAAACTTCGAATGAATATACACGCAATAGACATGCTATACGGAAACAATATGGATATGACAACTACAACTTTAGTGACGAATACGATTTGGAACTAGCACAAGATGATGAACCAACTTCACCCGGTCGCGATGAGATTCGTGCAGATTTAACAAAATCATCATTATCTATACGAGGTAGTGGATTAATACGCTTACCTGCTGATAATGTACGATTAGTCTGTGATTCACAATTACAGCCTGGTATATTATCAATTGAAACACGAGATGTAGATGGTGCTAAAGGGTATGAGAATTATTGTAATGGTAATCGATATGGTAATATACATAATAGTGGTATCATGATGCCACCTTCAATATCAAGTAAGAAGAAGAAGAATCACAAGGCAACTAGAAGAAGAAGAAGGAGACAAAACGGTAAAGACAGCCCCGATGATTATAACAATATACTACGAAGACAAGAATTGGCATATGTTTTAACAGTAGATGAACAAATATATCGTCGCTTGTTACAGGAAATGGGGGACGCATATAGATATCCTTGCGGTATATATTACTGCTTTCATGTTACAGATGATGGTAATCATGTTGGCATCAGTGTAGCTGTAGCTATATTGTTGGTTATATTCATACTGCTCGTGATTGGTATGATTCTTTGGCCTACCTGGTAGGAAGTTAGATATACTTACTGGGGAAAAGAGAAGATTGACTCTAACAACACCAACTAAACTTAATAGACTCTCTATACGAGCTTACCTGCACACAGCTGCTTCTTACTTCTCATTCTCTTCCGTGACGATAGGAATAGAACTCTCAAGTAAACCAATTAACATCCTATGATAGGTTGGATTGCTTGGGCAAAACGACCCCCTCTTTCTACACTCCATGCAACTAATTACTTCAGGTACTTCACCATTATTCTTTTGAGCCAAAGAAGACTGACGCTTCAGAATACAGCCATGGCAGTAAAAGTGTTGGCATAAACCGACAACAGGCAAATGTTTCCTGTCGTTCTCATTTTCAGTGCTGTTTGTATCTGTAGTAAATGCTTCAAAGCAAACTGAGCATGTCTTGTGCTCATCCGTCAGTACCACAGCAGCCTTCTTCTCTTTTGTAGCTTTCTTTCTAAGTAACCACTCAAGAATACAACCAAGAATGCCAAGCACCAAATATATCATAAAGGCTGCACGAATATAGCCCGATTCATACAAGATAAGCCACCTAGAGTATAATTCTAACGCCCCATCCGTTGCTTTGCCCTCGCCTAGAAAGTTATCACTCATCCACTTTCCTTGCAAGATAAGCCATCTTGCAAAGATGGAGTAGATGCCTTTTCCTGCCGTTGACAACTTTATTTTGTACACACATACGATCCGTTAGTTTGATCTCGCCTTGGGGCGTGCCACTCATCCATTCCCCTTTGTATACTGTTCCACAATTTGGATGAGTATATTCGCCATAGCCATGCCTCTTGCCCGACTTCCACTCTCCATCGTATATGTCGCCATTGGCATACTTCAAAGTACCATTGCCATGTCGCTTGTTATCTTTCCAATCTCCATTGTAGAAGTCTCCATTCGACCATTTGTAGGTGCCTTTTCCATGTTGTTTGCTATCCTTCCAGTCTCCATTGTAGAAGTCTCCATTTGACCATTTGTATATGCCTTTACTTGGTTGGCCATCTTTCCAGTCTCCATTGTAGAAGTCTCCACTCTTCCACTTGTAGGTGCCTTTTCCATGTATTTTGCCACCCTTCCAGTCTCCATCGTAGCTATTTCCATCAGACCAAGTTAAGATACCCACGCCGTCCCTTTTGTCGTACTTCCACTCGCCTTCATATGAATATATTGCTCCACTCACCCATTTGTACTTGCCTTTTCCGTGCTTTTTACCACCCTTCCAGTCTCCATCGTAGCTATCTCCACCAACATAAGTCATATTCCCCTTACCGTGAGCCCAGCCATCCTTGACTTCGCCTTTGTACACATGACCGTCAGCAAACTTGAGCATTCCGATGCCTTGAACTTTGCCTCCCACAAGCTGACCCTCGTACACACGACCATCGTCGTATTCAATTGTCCCATATCCTCCTATAATATCGATTGATGCAACAAATATGCCACTAAGGCAGATGCAAATCAATAATTGAAATAGCCTCATCGTTTTGATAGTCAACTGTTACTTATGGGCCAAAAGGAGGAAGTATTTATTTGGTGTGATTTTTGTTTGTTCGTGGAGGCTAGGTATCTTTCGTTAAAAACCTCTAAACAGTATGAAACAAACATGTGAATATATGTTAGAGCCACACTGGAGTACTGAATGGCAAGACATCCCATGTAGGTATTTACCTTAAACTCTTTTCTCTACCCAAACTCGATTCAATTCGCCCCCACTTCACAAACATCTAACATTAAATTAGGTATTCCCCACTACCATATCATATCTACTCATCGTCAACTACTCCAGCCTCCTCACCTTCCTTTGACTTAACATGCTCTAAAATAACTTGAGTAGTTAATTCAATATCCTCTTCCTTACTCTTGGCAGGTCCCGATGAACCCATCCTAACCACAGCAGGGGCAGCAGTACTTATCTCTTTCTTTGGTAGAGATTTAATCATTGCAGTGACATCTTCTAATACCATACCACCATCATCAGACATTTGTTCTTTAATCTTTTGAAACTTTTTACCATTTTCCAACTTACTTAGTTCCTCTTCACGTTGTCTCTCTGCTAATATTGCCTTTTGTCGTTGTGCATCCTTAACCTTCTGTGCCTCTACTGCAATGCGTGCTTCGATTTCGACTTGGTCTTGTTTTCGAACTGCTTCTGCACGTTCCAAGTCTGCCAAACGCTCTTTCTCAGCGGAAGCCTTGGCATTCTCTTCCCGAATACGTAACATTTCGATCTTTGAATCTAAATCTTTAACCAGACTTTGATCCTTCTTTGTATTGGTTTGCTTTGGTGGATAAAGTGTTTTGCTAGTGATTTTAGGCTTTGATATTAGTTCAAGGTTTTGTGTTGGCAGCGGTAATGGCGATGGTTCATCTTTTGGTACAACTCTATCATCATCTTCTCCATCAATAGTAGAACTACTGCTGCTACCCACAGTATTGGGTACAACCGATAAGCCAACAGATATAGCACCAGCAGCTACCAACAATTTGGTCATTTTTCGAACTAGTGATGCCTTCTTGACAACCACTGGTGGAGCTTCAACTACTACAACATTCGATGACTTACTACCCCAAGCAGCATGTGCAGAAGGTGGCGTGGATATCACACCCTTATTAAAACCAAATAGAACCAATGATAATAACATGGCCGCTTTGAAGATTGATTTACGAAGATTGACTAACTGTTGTGATATTTTTGATAGTCTTACTACTAATGCCCATTGCTTTGGGGACTTATTTGAGGAGATATTATCATTATTTGCAGCTGCTGAAACACGTTGTGATAGGTTATGTTGTGTGGATGGTATACCAAATAACTTATTTGAGTAAATCGGAGATGAACCAACTAGTGTACTAAATTTATTGGTATTTCGTGGTATCGACAGCGATAACGCCGACACACTTGACAAGATATTCAATATAAGGCATAATACTGTTATGAATAACACACTGCCGCGCCCACTATGGCATACTAGGAGCGCCATATCCATTATCTTTTTGCCACGCATGTTGTTTTCAGAAAATCTCGTTATTGCAATGACGGTATCCTTTTCAGATCTTGAATTACTTCTGCTTGTAGTATCATCTAAAGTAATAATCTAACGGTGGCAGTGAGTGTTTCTACAGTTCAGTTCAGTTTGCTAATAGCAGCATATAGTACTCATAGTATAGGTATAAATGTATATTGGATGTCGGCTATTTTGACTGGTGGTGGTCTCGAGACGAATGAAGATTGAAGAGCTCATGTCACAGTGCGGATTGGATGGGTATGAAGACCGCATTGATATCGATTGATAGTACCAGGATTTGCAACCAATAATGGATAAGTCCCCGCCAGTTGATACTACTGCAGTATCGGAGGAGGCCGCCGATAAAGCTCCGCCTACGGCCCAAGATACACAAACGAAAGTCCAAGATACACAAACATCAACATCAGTGATTGCAACCAACACCAATAATGATACTACCCCATCCCTATCAAAGAATCAACTAAAGAAACGCCGTCGATATGAAAAGTCACAAGCAATCAAAAAACGCCGTAAAGAACAACAACGTCAATTGAAACAATTAAAAGCACAAAAGGAAGGACGTGATTTAGATGCTGAGCGTGAACAACAATTGGTAAATCAAAGAGATGGCAAAGGATGGAAAAAACGCGAAAACCGATGGAAGGAAATTATGACTAATGCTAATATTGATACATCTTTTAGGATATGTTTTGATTGTAAATTTGAAGATTTAATGTCATCTAAAGAGATTAATTCATTATCATTGCAGCTAAGATATGTCTATGCCGTGAATAGAAAGGCTAGAATGCCTGTTTATATTGATATTTGTGGTTTAAAGAAGGATAGTTTGACATATAAGGGATTAGAGAAGGTGGAAGGTTTTCCAAATAGTTGGGTTGGACGTGCTTTTCATTGTTTTGAGGATGGATTTGAGGATGTGTATAATGGTGATAGTAGTAGAGAGAAGAAAGAAGAAGAAGGTACTACAGATATGGCAGCGGCCACAGTAGCAGATGCTGATAAGAAGAAAGAAGACAAGTCGGAAGAAGGAGTAGAAACTACAGAGAAGCCCATTACCGAGACAAATGATGCAAAAACTAATGAGAGCGGAGAAGTGAACCCATCTCCAAAAGGACTACGCCCCGGTCATCAGTTTGTCTACCTAACTGGAGACTCACCCAATACATTGACAACTTTAGACAACAATACAACCTACATCATTGGGGGTATAGTAGATCGGAATCGACTTAAACGGGTAGCCGTTGATCGTGCCGAAGCAATCAACAAGGAATATCCATCACTTAATATCAAAACAGCAAGGTTGCCCCTAGATGAGAATTTAGAGTTTGGTAAATCGACACGGATATTGACATGTAATCATGTCTTTGAAATATTATTAAAGTATAGAGAGAATGGATATAAGGATTGGGGAGCTTCGATTGTGTCGGTGCTGCCAGATAGAAAGGCGGTTGAACAGAAGAAGGATACAAATGGCGAGAATACTGAAGAGAAAGATACAAAGTAAGAAGCTGAATGCATACTTAGGTAAGTGTAAGGATGTATTGAGATCTAGATGATATATTTTTTAAGTTACTACCTACAATTAAGGAACTTTGCAACTAATCATTCTCTTCAAACAAGGAAGCAGGCAAAACGGGATGTGTATCAAACAAGGCAGCACAGGACAGTCCCTTCAAGGCAGTAGCGATACAGCAAATTCCTCTTTACTCGTTGCGGCAATTTCCCCAAGATGTTGTTTCTTCTTCCCAATCTACAAGACATGTGCACCACCTCCACTTACAATAGCTATAACAGAGTGTGTTTATGATATGATACGTTGTTTAGTATGGCATGATACAAACACTATTGCTCAAGCTACAGCAAAGATACTCACCTGCACTCGAGCTCTTGACCTGCGTCGTATTCCTGTCCACTCCATTGACAAGTAGGAATCCAATCGGTATCAGGAGAGTTCTCCTCCCATTCCAAGTTACGATGTGCCGCAGCTCGGAGATTGCCTTTGATAGATGCCTTTTGCAAACAAGCAGAGAGCATGTCAGAATTGTTGCGGGGTCAATATAAAGGAGCATCAAATGATTCAAGACTTACATCATCCGCACATACACACCGGAAGAAGACCACGAAGGCCACAATAGCTAATTGAATGAGAGTAATGTCATGATTTTATGGTGGTTGTAGAAGACTTTGGAATTTATGAGACCTACCTGCCAAAAATAATGTTGTCGTGCACCCCCCAAGAATATGATGAGAAGACTGCTCATATGATCAAGAGCATCAGTCTATGAGTATGAAATGATATTGTTTATAATGCCCTCTGCTGATTAGCGATGAATATCTCATTGGTGAGACCTTGCTGAGCAGTGTTCCGATCAAGAACACTTCCCTAAAGGCTCTCTTGCAATTGGGATTTCAAACTAGTCTTCTCTTCTAGTCATGTTCATGTTCTTGCCTTTTTAAATTTGGAGTAGAAGCATGCGCTCATAAAGTGAAAAAGACAGGTATAAGAAGAAGAGCATAAGAGTAAATCGATTATGAAGAGCATGTTTATATTACACTGTATTTTCCTTACTATTCTCATCAGTGCTTCTGGTGAGTTGATACCTAAATAGAATTGTCAACATACTACATATTCTTCTCAGGTTCTCTGCTACTGCTACTCATATAAAGGCGAATTGTATGATGATACACATGAAGAGGAAGATTTCGACTACTACAAGTCTGAAGCACCACGGAGACTTCGAGGTGATCAGTGTAGCAACCTCAATAAGAGGCAATGCAAGATATTGCGATTGCCATGCAAGTGGGATAAGAAAGCAGGAATGTGCATTAGACTAGGTCAACCTCAAAGTAGTAATGGTTGCACAGGAATGCATCGACAACAGTGCATGAGAGTAAGGGGTTGTACTTGGCATGGAAATCATTGTAATAGAGTCAGCTACCATGAGGTCTGATCTTGTACATCCAGACGATCTCTGCTAAAATGAAAGAGCTTGTTTGATAACGAACTGTCAACACACTATCTTTACATTTGTGCTTATGAACTTTTTATATCAGAAGCTTCTCTCTTCATGTGACCTAATCATCCATAAGATCCCTCCAAATCATTGTTCATCACCCTCCTACCTCGTGGTATCTTCATTTTGACCTCATCCCCAGAAAATTACATACACAAACATTCCCACAGTCACATAGAAACTTGAAATCAAAGTAGAAGAAGCCGCTGATTTAGTATTACCGTCATCCCAAGGCATACCATCTGGAATCTCTTCCTCTTCTTCTGGAAGAATAGGAGCAGGTGTTGGTGGATAGGTGGCACACCCCTCCTCAGGACATGGTTCTACCCTGTAGATATCGTAACCTGAGTCGTCAGTGTAAGCCATAACATAGAGAGAAGCACCCAGTAGACCCAACCCTCGAATATCTGACCCTTCTTTGCCTCGATTGATGTCACTGACAAGAGCTGTGCCCTTGGAGATTCCATTGGTAGCATACAATTCAGAGCCTAACGTCTCATTCCCTTCCTGATCAGCAGCTTTGAAAAATGCAACATCCTCATAGATGACATAGTAGGAATCGACATCCGAAGTATCGAGATCGGCTTTACCTTTTACCTCGAGAGTGTAAACTTGCTGCTTGACCTTCTCCTTCGATGGATCGTAGGTAGTTGGCGTGATCACACCCTGCCTCTTCCTGCGATTGTGAAACAAGATCTTGTCACCAAACGGTGTCAAGCCCTTTGAGGAGCCTACTTCTGATCCACTCGCTGCGACCACCATCGTTCTATTGACCGTACCGTCAGTCTCACAGATTGATTTCAAACGACTATCTCCCACTTCTGCGCAGAAGAAGATTAACTTCTCGTCAGTCCTTGGAGTAAAGTAAGCACCGCTAATATTCAATGCGAATGTCCCCTCTTGTGTTCCATCTGTACGATACAATCCACCATCACTAGTTTGAAAGTATAACAAACCATTGTTCACTGTCATCTTGGTATCATGTTGTTGTCCAATATCAATTGATGAATTGAAATCAGCAAACTGTACAGCTTCCCCTCCTTCCTCAAGTACAAACAATGCAGTATCAGTTTCACATGTTACATTTCCCTTAATCTCAACTTCAGTTCCATTAACATCAATGGTGACATCTTCACCCTTTTTGCATACTTGTCCACCGGCAGGAAAATATGTCTTGCCATCATACTCAGTAATGTATGAAATCATGGTCGTTGTTGGCAAATCCGAATTAACACCAGTTTCAACAGCTTCGGTGCCCTCTTCTGTTCCGTCTGATACATACAATGTCGGTACAGTTTCATCATCTTTATTCTGGTCTAATTCATAAAAGTATAGTTTGTCTTTGTATGCAACAATCTGATTCGAATTGCCATTCATCATTTCCGAGAGGGAGAAAGTAAATGGATCTCTCTCTTCCAATACATTGATATCTTTCACCTATACAACAAGTTATTAGTAACGATAGGAGATCCTGACAGATATATTCAGCACCGCTAAATAAATAACAAAGTCTTACCTTCATTGTACCAATATTAGTACCATCAGTCTTAAACAACTGTACGTTATTCTCATCATCACCAACAAACATATACAACATATCATTCAATACAGCATATGACGAATCACTTTCACCAAAATTAGTCCATATACTAGCACTGGTATCCTCTCCTCCACCACCTGTAATGGGTGTTACTTCTCCATCTTTATCAAGTGTATACAAATCATTATTATGGAAGAAGAATAAATGATCTAATGCTGATACAAAATTTGTATATTTAGTGTTCTTGCTATTGGCACCCTCGAAGTTATAAAATAGTTCCGTTGTGTAGGCTGGTGGTGGGATCTTTTCTGTTGTACTACTGGCTGATGAGGATGCTACAATATATAATAGTATATGAACGACAGAATGATAAGTTTATTAGTATATATATATAAATATGACACGGACATATGATAGCACACTGCACAACGTCGTAACACAATGTCGTATATATTTCACACGCATACACATCATATGCACAGTATCTGACTGATACAATCTATTAAAAACACATAATACTATCACTCACCATCATTATCCATAGACATACTAATACTTTCCTCAAGCTTGCGATATCCTAGATATGCAACATTCTCCTTACGATTCTCCTCTTCAATGACATTGGTGGTAGTTACATATTTATTTTCAATGCTACGCTTGCGATGTGGGGCGGCGGCGGCATTTGCTCCGCATGAAACGGTGGCTAAGATTGCAATTGCAAAGATCTTCATCATATTAATATACGAATGCTATCTAAATCCACAACATTAAATGATCATCAAATCGTATCAGAGAGTCCGAAAGATATTTTGAAGGATACCACACGCGACGAATTAATAATATCTTTATCATCCGATGACAATCCGATCTCTTAAGCGCTTATTAATCCTCTTAGGATTGGAGGAATGGACCGGCTGTGATGAGATGATGTAAACTCGACAAATGTAGATTGGTTACTAGGATTGTCTCATATGGAAGGCTTGGATCAGTCCGCTGTGCCATATCAATTGCAACAATATGATAATAATAATAATAAGAGGGAAAGTGGAGATAATAATAATGTAAGGAATAGTGACAATGTAGAAGGCTTCTGTCTCAAACGAGTATATGGGACAGAACACCCCAAATACCAACATTTTCCAGATTGGTTTACTAGCAATATCATGACATTACATCCCCCATACCATCGAATGATACATAATAAGCCTGAAATGCTATCGAAAATGGACGATGACCTTTGGAATAACTTTCGAGATTCATTAACAAAAGCCATTCATAGCAAACGAAGAGATGGTTTCTTAATTGCCATTGGTACTATAGCTTCATTCCTTTGTCTTTATTGGCCAGAAGGGATAATGGATCAATTGTTAAAAGAAAACAACAAGTATATACGTACTTTTATTCATGTATTTATCGTAATGTTTGTTGGTAGTGTATGGTTATATCTTTGGTTAGTTGTGAGTGATAGAGTTAAACAAACTATTCGAGAATTTAATATATCAGCCTTATTATTATTAACTCCGCTGTCATTATTGTTTGATGTTGAACATATCTCATGTTCATTTAGTATTAATAACCGTGCCTCTTCAATTGTTGATACAGTTATTTTAGTTGTTTTGGTATGTTGTTGTTTGTTATTGTTGTTGTTGTTACGGTTTGATTGTAATAATAATTGTTGAGCATAATCTTCACATGTTGTTGTGGTATCCTTATAGATTGTGCATTCTCCGCAGAATTGTTCTACAGTATTACTTCGACGGCGTTTGAGATTGGTACTACCTCGTAGTGTATACGATGATTGGGATGACATGGTATATTATAGTTGCAATATACTGCAAGAGGCTTTTGCAACTTCAAGCTTTCTCACTGCCCACTGTCTTCTTGAGAAAAACTATCAAATTGATTGCAATTATTGATATCAATACCCCGACTCTCCTATTTATTATTTGCAATAAGAGGGAGCAATTATATGTAGAGGACACTAACTGAATTCTGATTATAGACTTTCAGCCTCGTATGTGTATCATCAGTTTTGCAATCATGCAAAAGAAACAGGCAGTAAAGCCGCCATTGAGCCCGATAACGTGAAGGGGACGTTCTACTGCCAAAATTTCTCTGGTACCCAGGT
>Ga0214481_101201_pt1 | contig 10838 bp, 7 predicted proteins | sample M1_20Mar14CPVII9_4_FD_165057 | JGI IMG/M metagenome (GOLD analysis project Ga0214481, IMG submission 165057) | Marine eukaryotic communities from Monterey Bay, California, United States - M1_20Mar14CPVII9sort6BwellG10 | ecosystem: Environmental > Aquatic > Marine > Unclassified | place: USA...
GCAGTATTATCACCACGCTCCCAAGTACGATCATCTACAACCCCATCATCCTCTTCAATATCCCCACTCTCCCCCCATCAGCTCTCCCCCATTGCAATACTCTCATCAATCTGATATGGTAGTAGCAAGACGTAACCGTAGAGTAACACCAACAATAACAGACGAGGAACAATTAAATATATCTACCTCTCTTCATAAAAATAAAGTTGCAAGTATGTCTCCACAACAAACAACAGCAGAGGGTAATAGTAGGTCATCAATGGTCTTTAATGATAGTGACAATTTGTTAGTTTGTTCTTATATGAACAACTCTGACAATAATAGTAGTGAATTGCAAAGTAGACCACCCCTTTCACCATCACCTACCAAGAATATTATACCATCACGAAAGTCAACTACCGCAAATACAACAAACTGTGAGGATAATTCATTGAACATGTCATCATCTACATCCATCAATGATAATGACTGTGGTGATTCATTAAATAATAGTATGAGTCTAACTGACCTACACAACACCACTCCTACTACTAATCGTGCACATTATAATAATACTATTGGTAGTAACATCAACTCTACCTCAGATTTGTCATCAATATCACCCATCAAGGAATCAATTAGCGATGATATGAATATAGTAAGGAAGATCAGTAGTATTGATGATAGTTACAATAAAAGTTGTGGTACGGAACATCAGATTAATGTTGCACGTACTATTGCCAAGGATGTTATTAATACTAACACTCCCTCGACAACAACAAGCAATCCAGATGGTAAAGGAGATGTAGTATCAAGATTAAACAAAATAGTTAACAACTCCCAATCAAACAATCAATCCTCCCTTTCACAATCAAATAATAATCCATTGTCAAACCCGCCAAATCATTTCAAATGTCCAATATCATCCACATTACTAATAGATCCAGTAATTGATTTAGAGGGTAATACATATGAAAGAACGAATATCTTAAAATGGTTAGTGTTAACTTCTTCCCAAGAAGGAGAAGGAGGTATGAGTCCAATAACAGGGAATAGTATAAAAGTTGAAGAGTTGGAAGATGATGTAGTTGTGAAAAGTGCTATTGATCGTTGGAGGAAGGAATGTTGGGTACGGTTTTTAATGAGTAGTAATGCCAAAGAAGAGGAGAGTGGGGATATTGAAGAGGATGATGGGGTTGTAGATGATCGTACTTGGGAGCGTGGTGATAATACTGCATCGGGAGGATTGAGTGAAGTTCAACAGATGCTACTTGCAAGTGTTGAGAATGATAAGAAGTTGTTAGGGAGCGGTAATAAGGAGGGTATGACTGATGTTAGTGAACGAAGTGGCAGTGTAAGTTCAAAGAAGAGTACAAAGAGTAAGAGCTCCACCAAGAGTAAGAAGAAAAAGATTTATTCGATAGATGGCGATAAGCTTGGTATTAGTTTACACGACGAAGAAAGTTGTGACAAGATTGATGTGAGTGATCGTAGTGCCAAGAGTGAAAGACCAAGATCAAGCAGCAGTGGTGGCGGCCTATCGAGTGAATTGGATACATTCATTCTCAAGAATAAGAAGACAGCAAGGAAGAATGGTGGCAGTGTCAGCCATGCTAGTCATATCAGTGGTGCAAGTCAAGTATCTACCAAAGATGAAGTTGTATTACCCCACAAGTCAAGTAATGTTATCAAGAAGAAGGGCAGCAAGAGTCCATATCGAAAGGGAGGAAAGACTCCTCCACCACCTCCACCGCCAAAGAAGCATAGTCCTAGTAATTCATCATCATCATTCGGGTCGAAGAAACTAGCAGCTCGCCCGACAACCCCATCCTCTATGAAGCGACCAAAGGATGAACAACATAGGAACAAGTCAATCTCATCAAGTCAAACTACCACAGAAACATCAAGTACAACACCCACAAGGCCACGAAGTACAACGTCAACTACTCCCAAGGATAGTATGCTTCGTCCACCACCACTAACGGCCTTTTCTGTACCAACTAAACAAGAAGATGGAAGTAATTTAGCAGAACTATCACGAAGTCATTCCACATCACTGACACAAGAGTCATCTGTGCCAGTTCGTGATATAGTACCACTGCATAACAGGGATATGTCAAGTGCATCAAGCTTCTGTTCCAATTTATCTGGTAACTTTTCAGATATGATGTCATTATCACCCACGAATGATGATTTGGCTGTTTTCAATCAGCCTACAACTCGAACACGACCACAACATAATGGGTGGAGTGTACCATTAGGCGTACATCGAGTAACATGTGCCATGCCAGGCTTGCAGGTTGCTACACAGGTACATCGTCGTTCAATACCCGTCAAGGTTAACCGAACAGTCATGTCCAATTATGGAACTTGTGAAGTTCAAAAACAAAACATGATTATATCACCTGGCAGTTATGTCGAGGTTGTAGAAACACAAGTCCATGGTGATAGAGTTCGAGGTCGAATATGTTGGGAAGAAGAAGAAGAGGATACTGATGCCCAACTTACCAAAAAGAAGAAGACTATCAAGAAACGCATATCCCGACAGATTAAACGCACGACACGACGGGGAAGGGAACGAGGAAAGAATAAAGAAAAGGTAATGAAGATTGTTACATATGAGGGATGGATATCATTGCAGTGGGCTAAGGATGATGATAAAAACGAGGATTTGGAGAAACTAGAGGAGAGTAGAATTGGTATGGATACCGATGAGGATGTCGGGCCTTGGACAGAGCCGGTTCCACTTGGTGTTTATCGTATTAACTTTAGTGGTGGCTTACCCTTACGTCAGTCGTCGGAAAGAGAGTCTGATGTGATTGGTAAACTAGAGCGTGGGAGATGTGTGGAGGTTGTACAGACAGAAGTGAAGGGTGATAGAGTCAGAGCAAGAGTAATTGTACCAAACTTGCCATCTCAAGATGATGAGTCAACTAGTGGAGGCAAAGTCAAGTTTACAAGTGGCTGGGTGAGTCTACTGAATGCCTTGACAGGCTCGAGTGGAGCATCACTGGTACCATTGGGTGCCTATGTGGTTGTTGCCGAGCCAGGATGTGTGATAACCGAGGGTGGTAGATTAGATTCCAAAGTGAAGGGCAAGCTTATACCAGGGTCATGCTGCGAAGTTGTAGCGACTCGAATGGAGGAGGGTGTAGTTCGTGGCTTGCTGGAAGAGGGTGGGCATGTTACTTTGTTTGCTCCTCCTCGAGGATCAGTCACTGTCAATACCTCAAATGGTGCTCCTCGTAAACAAGATACTGGACGAATGTTTGCCATGCCCGTCCCCCTTGGTACATATCAGATTATACATAACGGGCTGCTTGTGACTGCAGATATATCACTTACTTCCTCTACCCAGACAAAGTTACAGCATAATACAAATGTAGAAGTATTAGAAACTCGTGTTGACGAAGGACGAGTACGGGGTAGGATATGTGCTACTATTGGGAACAATGAAAGACAACTTGGAGGAAGTTGTACAGGTAGTACCACAGGATCACAAACTGGAATGATACATGGCTGGATAAACCTATTTGAACCTAACCAACGATGGGCAAAGATAGTGAGCTTTAAGGGCGGTAGACCCGTCAAGGTTGACAGTGGAGTACCTCGACGAAAGAATAGTCATGCTTAAGTTAATGTTTAATGTAGAAGAGTATGACCGTGGGCAAGTATGACAAGGATACATACCATAAACTCGCATATCCCCCATATATCTACACCATCACTATGCAGCAGCAGCTACCTGATACCGACCCATTCGGAGAGCTACCTGGTACCCTCTCTCATTTGGAGGCCTTGATTGAGTGTGAGGGGTGTCTTAAAACGGAGACACCCAAGATACAGCAAGATCAAGTTTGAGAAGGCCAGGATTGATGATGTATCTACCTATGATTTAATTAAATAATTGCAGATGTGGCCATATTATCATGGCCGAGCCTTCCAATTCAGATTGCAATAGTGACGTTCAAGAAGAGAATAATGCTGTCGTTGAAGAAGAAGAAGCATTGACATCAATAAACAATGAAAATCGAGGAATAGAGAGCTATGATGATGATGATGATGATGGGCCGCCTACACATCAAGTAGGTCATAAACAGAGTAAGGTAACAGCCCCAGCTGTTTTATCGTCTAAGTTGGAGACAATAGACGATGATGATGGTCCGCCTACACATCATATAAATGATGGTAGCGAAGAGAAGAGAAATGTGATCTCCTCACAGTTAGAGATGATTGACGACGATGATGGGCCTCCGACACATCATGTGGAAGATGATAGTCATGAGAAGAGAAAGGTAACAGCGGCAGCTGTGATAACTTCTCGGTTAGAGATGATTGACGACGACGATGGGCCGCCGACATACCAAATAGAAGATGACAGTCATGAGAAGAGAAAGGCTACAGCTGCTGCTGTGTTGTCCTCACAGTTGGAGACCATAGAAGACGATGACGGTCCGCCTACATATCATTTTGATGATGATGCAGATCAGAAAAGAGCAGCAATATCTTCCTTCTCGACAATTGTAGAGCCCAACCCACCAACTTCAATAGTAGAAGCCGATAGAATCCAAGCCAAGATTGCTGCATATCGTACTGCCAATGAAGAGAAGTGTGAAGAAGGATGTGATATGTCTGATGACGAATCTATATCTTATGAACAATCTACCATCAATACAACGAGCAACCATACAGATGAACAAGGCACCATTACTTTGAATGCTTCTGTCCTAGTTGATGAGAATGATGAAGAAGAAGATATAGAATATGGTATCCAAAGAGAGTCATCACAGCCACAAGCTATAGCTGGTTTCTTGGTAGGAGAAGAAGATGATCATGTAGTTGAAGGTGTTGCTGAGACAATACTGCCGTGGTGGAAACAGAGACGAGGAAAGATACTTATCACAGTTTCTTGTACGTTTTTGCCAATATTGGTATTGATTGGGTTTATTATCTACTATAGTGTCAGGGGGAAATATTACCGGTATCATACTAGAAATTTGGAAGTAATCCTCTTTTTTCTCTCGCTGGGGATGTTCATCTTTTGCAGTTGTTGGAACTTTGGCCAGCAGTGCAGACTCAAATGTTGTAGCTACCGAGAGCCGGTCATGGATTTAGGAGAAGAAGATCAGAAGACAGTTCACTCAAATCCAGAAGTCAATGCAAGTATAAGATCAAGCATTAACCGAGAAACGTCAATATCAGCACGAGTTGCTCCAATCATTCCAGAAGCATGTATGGTTGAGGAGGTCGATGAAGAAGTTGACATAGCTGGGGTTGCCGAGCCAATACCACCATGGTGGGAACAACGACAGGGGAAAACAATTATTCGGTCTATCTTCCTGATCTCGACAATATATTTATTAGTAATGGTGCCTCTAGTGGTATTGTTCTATTCTCCACTGATGCTTACGCTCTTTTGTATTGCTGCGATAATATTCTCATGTGTTCTTTGTACATACACAAAAGGTTGCAGCTGCAAGGTTTCAACTGAGAGGATGGCAGAAGAGTAGAATTCTGTTAAGTGCAACATGCTCCAATTAGATGGAATAGATATAAAGATGGCAACTAACAATAACAATCGGATTCCTTATCCTATTATGTAGTTTCATCAATACAGGATACCATTTTTTGTACCTACATCACACATCACACTATGCAGCTACGCAGCTACCCGGTACCGAGCCATTCAGTTATATAACATCTGATAGATATATGCGAGAGGTGAAGGTTGATCAACCTCAATGCCATGCAACCCTCTTTGCTCTATCTCACTAAAATCTAGCTTCCAGGATACCACCCAATGGTAGGGTATCTTTTGATTTGAAGAAAGAGCAAATCACACACAAATTTTCAACCACAACTAAATAACACACACTACAGTCCTTACTAACAAACAATAGCCACTCAGTAATCAATTATCTCAACCCTTGCGCTAATTATCATTGCAACAATTGCCGTCTTCTATTAATTAATATCCGTATCATAACAACGATGCCATCCAGTGTGCCCGATACAGACAATCCAATGTTAGAAGAGGAAGCCTTCAGCCGTGATGTCTCCAACGAACTTCAACAACCAACTAATATGAATGTTGATAACAATAATAATACATCTTTGCAAGATGGTACCTCAACACTTGGTCCAGCCGCTGCCACTGCTGATGCCGCCATGGGTACGACCGCCGAAGATACAGCACAACAAGAAGGGGGCGATATCGAAGCACCAACCACTGAGGGTGGTCAACTCAAGGCACCACCTGAGGCTATCCTGCCTCAACTACCTGCTAATAACGATGACGATGATGCACCATTAATGTCATTAAAATCCAAGAGTACTACCGCCAGTAATAAACCGGTTTATTATGCCGTACGTGTTGGATATGCCGTATCCCCATCATACAATAATAACGAGGGTGGCGAGGGTAGCGAAGAAGGTACAACACCAACTCAAACTCATGTATCAACAATCCGATCAGCAATCTTTTTACAATGGGAGGATGTACAAAACTTTGTTGAATTTACTACCCAATCTAACAATGAAAGTACAGTTAATGAAGATGGTGTACGTATAACACCATTCCATCATAACGTTGAATATAAAACATTTCATGATATTGAAAAAGCCGAACGCTATTTAAAAAAGGTTATACCATCCCTATCTAATACTACTGGTAAAAAGAAGAAGAAATCAGTAAAGAAGGCAGGTAAAACAAAAGCCAAATCCAATTCCTGGAATAAACTACACAATTCATCCACCAACCTATATTATCCACCACCTAAAAACTTTAATCCGCCAACGAAAAAATGGGAAGCGTTATATGCCAAGGCACTTGAATATAAGGAATTGTATGATGAGAATTTAGATTCAGTACCCATGGAGGAGAGTGATGTGAATTATGCCGAGCATGAAGAGTTGAGTAAATGGATTAAGTATCAGAGGACTAGTTATCGGTATTATTTGGAAGATCCCATGGGTGGACGGCATAGTATGGTATGTCTTTTTTGCTTTGTGTGTTTGTGTGCATATGTTTTGTATGTGTATGATGTGCTCATAATTGATGCAATCTAACACATGTATCTACCACTCCGCCCTTCTTACTACTTATGTACAAAATACTCCTCCTTACAGACTGAAGAGAAGGTGAACCGATTAAAGGATGCAGGATTTAGTTGGATCGTTTCCGATAAAAAGAAGTGGTTAGCCGAGGAAATTGGTAGTGGTAATAAGAAGAAACGTGGCCGACCACGCAAATCTCTCGAAGATCGAGGTATGCCCAAGGCACCCAAGCCCATTCGTGCCAAGTGGATGAATATGTACGACAAGCTTAAGGAATATAAGGAGAAGTATAATACTATTGAAATTTCACCTGATGAGACACAGGATGAAGACCTGATGGCATTACGCACTTGGGCTAAGAATCAGAAGAATATGCATATACGATGGCGTCAGGGACATGATGTAGGCATGACACAGGAAAAGTCGGACATGCTCAAGGAGTTGGGTATGGACTTCCCACCCGCTTGGGAGGATATGTATGTTAAGATTGTACAGTATAAGGCACAGCATGGGAATATTGAAATTGCTAGTGATTATGATCCAATCTTGGCGGCCTGGATGGCACGACAGAATGAAGTGCTAGGACGACACTTACAGGGCAAGTCTACAAGATTGAGTGATGATCAAGCAATGAGATTGTTGGCCTTGGGATTTCAAGGTGGACGTGGCGGAGCCGCGGCTGTGTCAGGTATCGATGGTAAGGTTAATGTTACTGGCAAGACTGTGGCTAGTCGAGACTTTGACGTGAGGTGGAATGAAATGTATCAACAACTAAGAGAATGGAAAGCTGAGCATGGACACTGCAATGTTTCCACTACATCGGGTACCGACCTTGCCCATTGGGTTTCTGCTCAACGTCGCATGTACAACAAGCTTGTTGCCGGAACACCTGGTAAACGTGCAGTCCTAGACGCCCTCAAGATGCAACGACTTACTGAAATAGGTTTCCAATTCCGTCCCCGAGGAAGTTATGTCAGTTGGGATGATAATATTAAACTCGTGGAACAGTTCCGTAAAGACAATGGACACTGCCGTATTCCTGTTGCACATCCACAGCTTGGAAGTTTCGTTAAGCTGGTTCGTCGTGACTACAAGAACTTTTGCCAAGGAAAGAAAACTTCAATGACATCGGAGAGGGAGGCACAATTGAGAGCATATGATTTCATCTTTGAGGGTGGTAAGACTCCACAACGAGCTGCAGGTCCAAAGAAGGCTTGGTCTGAAAGGTTAGAGGAGTTGATCCAATACAAGAACGAGTTTGGACATACGGTTGTTCCCCAGAACTCGGGTCAGCTAGGTGCTTGGGTACATTCCCAACGTGTTCACTATAAGAAGTACAAGGAAGGGAGCAAGTCTCAAATGACTGCCGAGAGGGCCTTGAAGCTTACTGAAATTGGATTCTGCTTTAATGCAAGTGATCGTTACCGTGGCAACAAGCGGCACAAGACGTCCGAGCAGGAGGCTGAGGAAGAAGCAATTCTTCAGCAGCAACAGATTGCTCACCTTCAACAGCAGCAACAGCAACAACTTCAAGAGACTTTATACGTACCTCAGCACCAAGGTGTGCAACAACACAATGCACACACTGGTGATCTTTTTGAACAAGCAGCTCATTATGGTAGTGTCGAGGGGCTAGGGGTGTAGGTGGCTGTTGTTGTCCTCTTTTACATGACTTGTAATCATGAAAGGCACTACTTTGTATCATGTTGATGGTGAAGAATGAATGAATATACAGATGTAGAGAACAAAATAAGAGATGTGTTGCATAACTAATAAGTATCGATACTCTCAATCTTGGTCTACAAGCACTACTAATGAATCAAGATGGAGTCTTCAGTAATGACGAATAACCTGTTACCTTAAACGAACTTAGTTGGCTACTCATCTCTATCACATATCTATTCTCACTATATCAACCTAACTCACATCGACACTTGCACTAACTTGAGGAGTATACTATCTTTTCACATCTCCTTCACAAGCCACTCATTCTCTTGATATTCTTGATTTTAGTCTTGAGGGGCACAGCACATCGCTACTTGCTTTACACTTTGTATTCTTGATTAGATCATCGGAAAACGATGATGCTTTAAACACTGATTTCTGAGAAACAAAAGTAGAACAAGAGGCACATAAAGAGATCAGACAATCACAGGGGAGTGTCAATGAAAAGAAATAAGTACACTTACACGGGCAAACTGCACAGAAGGGGCCACCATCAGACTGGTCGGGCTCATCTTCAGTCTCACAGTCCGTGTTGGTGAACATGCTACAATAGCAGGCACTATAATCGAATGTTGTACTCCATCCACATAAGTCTTGATTGAATGAAATGGCATCAGAGAACCTTGTATTGAATTGGCGAATGAGGTGTTATAGTAATACTTTAAGTCGATTTAGCACACAAAAGACACAACTCACATTTCCTCCATTTCCTCAACCCTTGTTACATCCCAGCTATTTAAGTTGCCATTGAAAGATTCGGCACCTAAGAACCTACACATTTTGTATTGAATTAGATGAATTCGAAAAGTCCCACCGAGAATACGGTAAGATCTGGACGAACATGATATGTACATAGAAGTAACTCACATGTAAGTCATATCCGTGACACTTGATACATCCCAGCTATTCAACCCTCCATCGGTAAACGAGATGGCATCTTCAAACCTGTATTGAAGAGTGTAGTGTTAGGATAGTTCCGCCAAAATATAATTCGTGTAAGATTGGTCATAATTAGATACACAAATCAATGACAACTCACATTCCACCCATATCCTCAACACTTGATACAACCCAGCCACTTAAATCACCATTGAAAGATTCGGCACCATAGAACCTATGTATCAGCATTGAATATGGGATATATTGAATATTGGCATTGTTAGAACGAGAATCAACAATATCATTTGAGTGCGGAAAATTAGATACACACATGATATGCACATTATACAGCTCACATATCCCTCATATTCTCAACACTTATTACATCCCAATTTGATATGTCTTCGTTGAATCCTCCAATAGGAACAGGAGATCTGTTATTATTACTAAACAAGCGTACCATACTTGTAACTGCTCCTACACACCAATCGCCAATGGGAAAACCATACGTTAGAGCACTGTCACAATCTTGACTATTTGCGAGGGTACAATTTTGATAGTAATCACGAACTGCATCATAAAGAATGCCAGAGTAAACACTACCATCTAATGTAATGTCACCATCAGTGGATTTAAAGCATGCTATTGTTGGTTCTGGTGAAGGAGGTTGACTAGGTGCTGATGAAGGACTTTGCGTTGGTGTTGTTGAGGGAGGTTGTGTTGGTGTTGAGGAGGGAGGTTGTGTTGGAGGCGATGAAGGACTTTGTGTTGGTGAGGATGAAGGAGATTGTGATGGCAACAACAAAGACTTCCCACTCTTTGAATAGCTTCTCTTGCTACTGCTACTCTTGGCCTTTGAGGCTTTACCACCCTTCTTCGTATCATCATATGCATTAAACTTATTCTTTGATGAACTAACCAAGGCCGCATCATTGTTGTTGCTGTGTACAAGCTCATTGATACCATACCCAGATCCATAGCCAACGCCGAAGAATGCAGCAAGACCAAGGGTTGTAGCAGCAGCGATGATAAGGATCCTTTGATAGTAGTTAGGTACTGCAAGGTGGTGTAGACGATTGTCATCGTCAGGTTGTTGACCATCATGTAGGTTTTCAATGTCAGTGTCAGGTTCTTCCTCATCATTGAACAGTAAGATGCCAGGATTTGCCTCAAACTCAAGCTCGATATTCTCTTCATCT
>Ga0214481_101202_pt1 | contig 10837 bp, 12 predicted proteins | sample M1_20Mar14CPVII9_4_FD_165057 | JGI IMG/M metagenome (GOLD analysis project Ga0214481, IMG submission 165057) | Marine eukaryotic communities from Monterey Bay, California, United States - M1_20Mar14CPVII9sort6BwellG10 | ecosystem: Environmental > Aquatic > Marine > Unclassified | place: USA...
GTAGTATTGTACGTCCTTTTCCCTCTGTTTCCTCTTCCCTTCCACTCTCTCTTCCACCAATACTACCCACACCCTCATCACCACTTTTTCCAATGCAACTACCCTCACCACCGCCACTACTTCCAAGTTGATAATCAATAAATAATTTACCTTTACCATCTAATCTTGGATCATGTAGTAAGAATGCCAAATGTGGTGATACAGATCCTGTATTTTGATTGTTTATTGATTGTAATGAATAATCGACTAGTTTGATTGTTTCGGAAGATAGTCCGTGATTGTTGCTGCTGTTCATTGATCTGTTGGTATTTGAATTGTTGTTTGATCCACACATACTGTTGGAGTTGCGATGAGTAAAGCTGCTAGTATTAGCACTTTCCATAGTAAAATCACATTCCAATACATTCCTTGTTTGTTCTACTACCCATTTGCCTGATAATTTGCGTCGTTTCTTCTGCCTCATTCCGCTGCTATTGTTAGCAGCAGTTCCATCTTCGTTATCATCTTCACACTTCTTCTCTTCCTCTTCATTGTCAGTTGGTCGAGGACGCATACGTCTAATACGTTGTCCACTTCCTTTAATAATAACTTTTGGTATCGTTGACTTGTTGTTATCACTGCCGATCATAGCGTTTGGCCCCTCACCGCCCATGATATTATCTTCATCCCCAGCATCAGCAGCATTATCATCGCTACTTTCTTCTTCTTCTTTAAGCATAACATCAACAATACGCAACCATTTAGATTTCTTCTCTTCACCATCCTCATTTGATGCTGACCAACTAGAAGATGCACTATTACTACTCAATGCTAACAAATCCCTATTCTCTTCTCTACGCTCTCGTTCTTTGTTTTGTATATATAACTTACCACGCTCTGTGCCCGTCGCCGTCAGACCGGCATCGGGATTGCATGGGTCTAATGATAGCTGCTTTTGTAAATTTGTAATTTTACGAAATGTTACAGTACGTTTTGGTTTGGTTGGTGGTGCCGGTATATTATCGTCTGTATTGTCTTCCATATCTGCCACAGTATTATTTGTATTATTGTTTTTGTTGGTGTTGGAGAAGGGAGGGTCCTTATCCTGCGGTGGCATCTTATTGAACGATGAATTATTATTTTGAGAAGCACCTCTTCTAGCTGGAGTTTGTACCAGATCATCACTACTATTAGCACTGCCGCTGCCAAGCTCTAATGAAGAAGCCGCAGCAGCATTATTAAAATCCAGGTTCTGCTGCAATTCTCCGACACTCGTATTAGAATTGGGATTATTATCATGCAAACTAACAGCAGAATCTAATCTTTTTACCAATTCATTCATTTTACGACGTTTCTTATTTCTACCACTACTACCATGCTCATCGCTTGTATCAGTAGATGATATACAGGGCAATGTTAGCTGGATACGATCTGGACCTGATGATATATTATTATTAGCAGCAGAGGTATGATTAATAAAATTATTGGTAGAGTTTGCAATGTTTTGTGAAGTTGTTTTTACTGATGTTGGTCGACGTCGTTTTACTCGTAGGAATACACGCGTGGTATTATTATTTGTTGATGATGACATATTAGATGAGTTGGTAACGACCCTATTATTGTCCGCTGATGTATTTGTAGTGTTATTCATTGTTAATACAATAAGCGGAACGCTCATTGGCTCAGATCAGATTGGCTCTAAAAATAAATTGAGTATTGCTGAGATGCTACAAGTGTATGCTGGCTCACTTTAGTTGATATCATAGGTATTGTTGAGTTGGTATGGTCGGTGCTGGAAACGATGGCGTATTCAGTTGTATAGGCTTTAACATCATATTATTATTCATATTTTCTGCATATTATTTGATATCGATGTTGATCGGTAAGTTCAAGTGAAAAGAAGCTCCGTCTATGAATCTACTATTTGTTGATCATGTATTTTCTTTTTATTATTATTATCTCACCAGTACTCGTATTGCTCTATTCGACACAATCACAACAACGCATAGACCAATTAGAGAGTATATATTAAAATATCATTATTATTAGTATGAGCGGTGGCGGCGATATCGATATGTTATCGTGCGCCAACTGTGGTAAGGGTGAAGAGAATAGTAACAAACTAAAAAAATGTAGTGCATGTTTATCGGTCAAATATTGCAGTGCTGCTTGTCAGAAGGCCCATCGTCCACAACATAAAAAGGCATGTAAAAGGCGTGCTGCCGAGTTACATGACACGAGAAGTTATTTAAAGATCATCCACCCCGAGAAGAGTGCCCTATCTGCCTTCTTCCCTTATCTGGGGAAACGGGAACAGAACTGTTGCAAGCGTGTTGTGGTAAAGTCATATGTCATGGTTGTATTTATGCAATGGCAATGAGTGAAGGAGGAGCAGCTTTATGTGCATTTTGTCGGACACCACGAGCTAGTTCTGGTGAAGAATACAATGAAAGATTGAAGAAACTAATGGAGAAAGGTAACGCGGAGGCATTTAACCTGATGGCTTATACGTATGCTACTGGAAAAAGAGGGTTGCAACAAGATTATCAAAAGGCTCGTGAGTTATTTCTGAAGGCGGGAGAGCTTGGATGTGCTCAGGCATACTACAACTTGGGTGTTAGCTATGATAATGGACATGGTGTGGAAAGTGATATGAAGAAAGCTACATACTATTGGGAACTTGCGGCTATAAGTGGGCATATAAAGGGAAGGTATAATCTTGGAATGATGGAGGGGAAGGCTGGAAATTATGTTCGAGCAATGAAGCACTATCTCATTTCAGCAAGGGCTGGAGATAAGAAATCTTTAGAAGCGATTAAGGCAGGATTTACAGATGAGATCATTACAAAGGATGAATATGCCAATACCCTTCGGTCATACCAAAAGTCACAAAATGAAATGAAGAGTGATGCAAGGGACAAAGCCGCAGCATACTATGGATATGCTTAGTTGAATGCTCAGCATGAGAAAGAGACACGAGTAATAAAAGAATGCTTTAGTCAGTCTCCAGTCTCCAAAATCACTACTGGTTTTATAGGCAATTGGGTTCCCTTGCTAAATCATAATAATAAGATAACATTCATATCAATAGATTGTTTGAGTCTTTATGTAACGTACGAGGAGTCCGAGCTCGCCACTTATGCTGTGAGTTTTCAATAATGTGTAATTGCTATCGTTCGATCGCCAGCTTTGTGTGCGCCTGCAAGAGATTCAAGCGGCCGGCCATATCATCTTCTAATACTCAGCTCGTAGTATTGTGTATAATCGGTTCATAACATCTTATCATAGTAGAGTTCATCATCATCATCATCATCATCGTATCATCAATCAATCTCATTTTACTGCAATACACAAAAGTATGTCAACAACAACAAAACCTACTCATTTACCCAAACTGCCTCCTCTGCCAATCAATACAGATGATATATGCAAAAATGGCTTTACAAACACAGCACATTGGGTAATACCAAATAAACTTATGCAAGGTGCTCGGCCTGCTGGCTTTGGTCTATCGTCTGATACAACTTTGCAAGATCATGTACTGTTTTGTCAAAGAAGCGGGATGCAATACATTTGTTTGTGCACAAGCTGAATGTTTGCCAGAGGCAGGATCAATTCTACTAGATACTGATGGAGGAGTGCGTAAATCACAACCAAAAGATTTACCTCCTTATGCTAGTCATGTGATATCGGCAGCTCATGAAGATGGAGAAGGTAGTAGCACATCAAATAAACCAACATTTCTATACTATGGAATAATCGGGATGAAAACTGCCAAGTCGATAGATAGTTTATCAAATGCAGTGCATGATATTGCAAATCGGATTAAAAACAATGATGAAACAGTTTACATACATTGTGGTGGGGGTGTAGGAAGGGCTGGATTACTAACAGCTTGTGTATTGGGATTGCTATATGATGATTTAGATGCTGAATCGGCATTAGAATATACAACTGCATTCTGTCAAGTTCGTAACATGAAGGGTATAGAAGAAGAAGAAAAAGAAGTACATTATTCGAGTCCAGAGACTGATGAACAGAAGAATCAAGTACGTGACTTCTATAAGAAGATACGTGGATGATGATTACCTAGTGGATGTATATTCGGATATGAATTAGATATATATGGATCAAATTGGGCTCTCTTGAGCATAAAAAGGGATTCTGTGAGACGTGTAGACTTAATTTGAGCATACTTAGTTGGTAACAGCTTAAACACTTATCATTTAAGTTACTACCAACGCTAACCGTCTATCCGTTCTTTTCTAACATAACAAAGATATACCACCCTGCACATTTTCTCTTCCTCTATCTATCTATTTCTTATTGGCCTTGTAATAGTTGATTAATCCGTTTGTTGACGAGTCATGACTAGTAACCTTGTCTGTTCCTGACAACTCGGGGTAAATCTTCTTTGCCAACTCCTTACCCAATTGAACTCCCCACTGATCAAAGGCATTAATATCCCATACAGCCGCTTGAGTAAAGATCTTCATCTCGTACATTGCAATTAAGATTCCAAGCATACGAGGTGTTAACTTTTGGAAGAGGAAACTAGTTGATGGACGATTGCCTTCGAATACTTTGTGTGGTACCAACTCCTCGATTGCCTCATCTGACATACTACCTCCCTTCAGCTCCGCACGTACTTGCTCAGCGTTCTTACCAAATGCCATTGCCTCCGTCTGTGCAAAGTAGTTGGATAAAAGAATAGGATGATGATCAACAGGTGCTCCTAGATCCGTCACGACATTGTTGTGTGTTTCAATAGGTGCCAAGAAGTCACAGGGAATGATTTTTGTCCCTTGATGAATCAATTGGTAGAAGGCATGCTGACCATTAGTACCCGGTTCTCCCCTGTTAATTTAGATAAAGAGTAGTATATTAGATACAAACTGTAAGAGAACATGTACAACACTACTCATTCAACCGAGCAACAACTACCACTTACCAAATGATTGGACCAGTTTGGACATTAACTTTCTCTCCTCCCTTACGAACGGTCTTGCCGTTACTTTCCATATCACCCTGTTGAAAGTAGGCAGCAAATCGATGCATATATTGATCATACGGCAAGATTGCTAAACTTTCAGTTTCATGAAAGTTGTTATACCAAATTCCAATTAATGCCAATGTCAATGGCAGATTATCCTTGGCATCAGCATTAATAAAATGTTGATCCATGGCATGTGCTCCAGCATGCATTTCCATCCAATTATCAAATCCCAATGATAATGCAATTGGTGTACCAATGGCTGACCATAATGAGTATCGTCCACCTACCCAATCCCAGAACCCAAACATGTTGTTAGTATCGATACCAAAGTCGGAAACTCCAGCGGTGTTAGTTGATAGGGCGGCAAAGTGTTTGGCTACTGATGATGCATCTCCCTTGTAATAGTCGAGTAACCACTTCTTGGCGGTACCCGCGTTCGTCATTGTCTCTTGGGTAGTGAATCTATAATGTTGTATGAAATGAACAAAAGATGAATGACATATCATATGCACAAATTAAAACACATATCAAATACATCATACAAACTAAACTCACGTCTTGGAGGCAATCAAAAACAAGGTACGCTCAGCATCACATTGTTTTAAAATCTCAGCAACATGCGTACCATCCACATTGGAACAGAACAACATTTTCAAATCACGTTTGCAATACGGCTTTAATGCCTCAGTTACCATAACTGGGCCTAAATCAGATCCACCAATACCGATATTAACTACCGTATTAATAGTCTTGCCAGTATGTCCCTTCCATACTCCGTTACGCACATTCTCGGTAAATGTTTTAATCTTAGCCAATACCTCATTCACTTCTGGCATAACATCTTTCCCGTCTACATAAATTGGTGTATTACTTTGATTACGTAACGCGACATGTAAAACGGCACGACCTTCGGTATTATTAATCTTCACACCTGAATACATTTCTTTAGCCTTTTCAATAACATTCGATTCATCTGCTAATTGGTATAATAGTTTCATAGTTTCCTCGGAGACGCAATTTTTAGAATAATCTAATAACAAATCTTCAAACTTTAAGTGCATCTTATCAAATCGAGATGGATCAGCAGCGAAGAGATCACGAACTTGTGTATTTTGCATGGTTGCATAGTGGGCTGTTAAGGCCTTCCAGGCCACAGTTGTTTCTACTCCAGTCATCGTAGTATGATATAATTTATGGAGAGGAAAAGTAGAGTGAGGAACATATGGCCAATGAAATGAAATCTTTGCAAATCTTGAGGCAAGACCAAAAAGATATTAAGTTGAATCGCCAACCGCCATGATTGGATCAGGAAACTTTTTTCTTTCCTGATTGGTGGCATTTCGTTTGGCATAGCCTAGGTAGAATACTCGAGTCTCGAGGTGTCCTTGTAACAAGATAAAGCTCAGTTATTGTAGATTAGCTGAGCCTAAACAACGTATAATAATAAAAAGCCAAAAAAGGGAGAGATACACCGATGGTGTGTATATCTCTCTATCCGATAATTCAACATTGGGGGGGGAAATCGCCAATACCTATCCTCCTACGCATGCATAATGCATGTGAGCTCCGGTCGATTTATCCAACTTCAACCTGGACGCTCCACAGTGAAGCAGAGTCATTGAGAGAGCAGTAGATGGCACCAGTGTGAAGAAACAGGTAATGCAACCAACGATTCAAGCACACGGCTGGAAAGCCACTAAAGAGTCATCAATGCTGCGACGCTATGGATGCTTCAAACGAGCGGAGTGTTCAGAAATTAGAACCAAACTTATCCCCCCTCCAATACCCTCGATAATACCACACCTAACCCTTCTCATATTATCTGAAGTGCCTAACCCATCCCCGGCAGATTTGACCAAATCTACCTCCCGTCACAAGGCATATGAGTAGAGCCAGGTAGTTGGCATTAATAGACAAGCCTCTGAGTAGTGGTGCCTCATGTTGAAACGAGGTCTCCGAGTCTTGGCATGTTCCACAGTCCTCCACCGGTTCATCTCCTCTTGGGCTTCTTTGTGTAGGTTGGCCTGTTTGGCTCGAGTAAGAGATGACTTGCGAGGTGTGCGGTTGAGTGAATAGTGTGTATCCACATTGATATCCTCAGGGATGAGATCTGTCGAGCTTTGTACTAAATTGAGGTACTTACGAAAGACTGCATCATAATCCACTGAAGATGCAAGATTTCCAAATTTGTCTGCAAATGCTGGGCCACTTACTCGCCCTTCACTTTGGCAAATCTTGACTAATTTCTCCATCCACCAACGAGGTTGCAATCCACTTGTGGTCTCGTTCGCCACGTTGATCATGTGGTAACCTATTCCACCTTCCCCTTTAAAATTTCCAAGGAGGCAAAGAGTAATGTGAGGAAGACGAGCACACATTTCTTCAGAGAGCAGGGCCTGTAAGTTAGCATGGAGGACCTCTGGAACTTCTCCCTCTCTACCCTTATCCAAATGACTAATCATACCGGCTAAATCCATAAAGAAGCCTTCGTATCCTCTCAACGATCCAACCGTGACGGCACAGATGAAAGCTCCAATCTTGAACAATTGATTAGCTTCCTCCATCGACTCTTCAGCCTCAAGGTCTAAAGCATCCGCCTTGATATACTCTAACAACTTGACGATTGCCCGCATACCTACTCCATGATCCGCCGCTGATTCATATCCCATCCTGTTCTGCATACCTCGCGCGAAGTCTTGGAACCATTCTGACTGGCTGGGACATTCAGTAGGACGAATACGACTGGCCTTGCCCTGCGAAAACGAGGCTTGTTCCCCTACACCACGAGCTGACGAATCATAAGTCTTGGAAGCTGTAGCCCTTACCTTCCGAATGGTATCATACTGTGAATAGTCGGGATTTATGCGGCCCTTCGAGAACAGAGACTTGAGTTGCATCTCTACCGCCACACTCATGCCCACATTATCATCAACCGGCATGGGGCCTCGAGGCTCGAAAGATGGAGTCTTGCCTATCCTTGAACAATATCTGACAGTAGATAACACCTCTCGGCGATGACCTCTAATAGTGCTCGGGGCCTTGCCATTAATAGCATCCAAGTTGCACCGACGAATACACTTTGCATACTCCCAATCATCTGGGGTATCTTCCATCTCACGTTTCTCGATGTTGTATATCCAGCATGCCTCGCACTGCAACGGAATGCACATATGAGCACCTACAACTCCTTGGTTCAGCTGTTTCAACCGCTTCTCCTCCTTGTGCCACACATTTCCAGCTCCATCCTTAATCGTCTTGACAGGAAATTTGCCTTCTCCGAGGCATGTGTAACACTCCGGATGTCAAATGCTGCAGCATGGGGGCAATCCGTCCCGGGAGCTGTATGAGTTTGCACAAGAGATCCCTTGTCCCGGCTTCACCCTCCTCGAGCAACCGACGCAAATGCCTTCCCATTTCCAAAAGAACGGGTGCTCGTTTGAAGCACCAAGGTCTGTGATGTGTGAAAGGAAGTATCACACCCACCCAAAGCGGTTCATACATTGATTCAGGCCAAAAGGGAAGGGAAGGTGAGACGACAAATGAAAAATCACAGACTTTGTTGAACAGACGGCGCCACTTGGTGCCATGAGTCGGGGGATAGTGATAATATGGTAAGTGTCCGTTCTTTTGTGCCTTGCCTTAGCAAGTTCCTCAAGAGCTACATCTGCAGCGGCGGTGCCCAAATAAAGCATTGATTTGATGGATTGTGTGTAGGAATCCAAACATTGTTATTATCCAATTCCCCACCAGTAATACCATGTCCCGTCTCAAACCACCCCTCTGGTTCGAGCACCTCTGTCTGGCCTTCTGGGCCCCAAGACATAATCCAATCTAATAGCGGCGGATGTCTTTCCAAAGCAGACTTTCCAAGATCCACAAATTGATAACATATCATCCCCCGCCATGACTCCTTCCATTAAGAAGCCTCGAGACACTCCGTCAGTGCCTTGTGCAATCATCCTCTTACCAGATACATGAATTACATGTATCACCATACCATACCTCATTTCCAACAATCTCAGGTGAAGAACTAAGTTGTGTAACTTGCGAGACTATGAACTTCCCCTGTAGAAACAACTCTCCGTGACTGCATTATCAGTAAACATGAACAGCTCACAGTTTTGAAGTTTGCCTAGAGTTGCTTCATCCTCAATTGATTGCACGACATTACTGAACTCCTTCCAGTTCGAGCTCTCCTCTTCCTCCTTCGCTGTCCAAACACCTACTCGATAAACTACCCCACCTGAGCCGACGCGTTGCTCGCTCAACTTTGACGAACAATTGTAATCTCCAGCAACGGTAAAGCCTTTTCCGGTGCCCGATGCATCAGCAAAGCCATAGAAGACTTGAACCACCCCAGTAGGCCTCACAACTCTCAACGGTGGTGAAGTGCGGCTATATCATCAATAAGACGTGGCACTATCGGGGTCAAACCATCCTGTGGAGCATATAATGGTTGTTTATCTCCAGACCGTCGCAAGGCATAATCCATCACAACGTCTTCCTCTAGCGAACTGTTTAAGCCACCCCCACGAGCAGTGGACAAAGTCTGACAAGACATAACCGACTCATCATCGTTCTTCTGTCTACCCGGCTTGATCTTCCAACCTTCCTCGTCACGGTCACCTCTCCACATTTCCGCGGTGAGGTGTATATATACCAAGAAACCTCTATCTGATCTGATAAGAGTTGCTTGTGATCTAACTCGGTGGTTCCTCTCTTGAGTAGAGTGTAGTACCTGTCGAGGATGAGCTTGAGTTTTGCCCATTTCTCCTCTGAAGTCAAGACACATACCCCAAGGTCGGTATAGATGTATACCACTGAACCAGCCCACGCTCCAGGAGTCTTACTTGGAGGTCTCCACTTCCTGGCGGCATCTTGAATCCCCAAATAGCGCCGCTATCGTTGTTGCAGGTACAGTTCCTTTCATCTTACCCCTCCCCATTCCAGGATGTCCATCATCGAGATACTCTCCCCACTCCTTCTGTACGGTTCCTCCCTCATAACTCTTGAGTGCCAAGTAAAATAGTGGCGTAGTAGATGACAGATATGTTCTGCCGTGAGGTGAGGATGAAGGTGGGGGTACCTAGACGTCGTGCCAGCAAGAAGCTGGGTGGTAATGTGATTACATTCCTTGGCAAAGTGATCTCCCCATGCACAAGAGTCAATTACAACTGCCATAAGTGCTCGTCTGGGCTTGGGAATCCGTCGTAAGAAGCTCTTGTAGTTCTTATCACTGGTGCCGCTACCCTCCCCAGTTTCTGCGGATGATGATTTTATCGTTAGGCGTAGTATTTCTTGGCGGTGGAGTGGTAAGGACATTGAAGATGTTACGTTCTTCAGATGGTTTGGGTGTGTAAAACGTATTGTTTGACAAGGCTACTGTTGTATCATCGGTATGTTGAGTAGCGTTGTTGACAGTGTAATTACCCCCCTCTCTAGGAAGTGTGTTTGGTATTGATCAATAGTCGGTACATTGTCGGGATACGGGGCTGGTGATGGCTGTGCACCAGATGGTGTTATGTCAACATTCCGATGGTCCACCTCCCTAGTGTAGTAATCACACAGCTTCGTCTATCACCCTTGTCACCCTTGTGTGACTTGGATCTGGCTTTGTTAGGATCATCATTAAGCTACACTCTCACGTAAAAAAGCTACACTCTCACGTAAAAAAGCTACACTCTCACGTAAAAAAGCTACACTCTCACGTAAAAAAGCTACACTCTCACGTAAAAAAGCTACACTCTCACGTAAAAAAGCTACACTCTCACGTAAAAAAGCTACACTCTCACGTAAAAAAGCTACACTCTCACGTAAAAAAGCTACACTCTCACGTAAAAAAGCTACACTCTCACGTAAAAA
>Ga0214481_101205_pt1 | contig 10808 bp, 9 predicted proteins | sample M1_20Mar14CPVII9_4_FD_165057 | JGI IMG/M metagenome (GOLD analysis project Ga0214481, IMG submission 165057) | Marine eukaryotic communities from Monterey Bay, California, United States - M1_20Mar14CPVII9sort6BwellG10 | ecosystem: Environmental > Aquatic > Marine > Unclassified | place: USA...
TAGCAGAAAACCTATTCGCTCATTGCATCGCCATCTGCACCATTATCCTCTGCAATTGCTCTCGCTATAGCTTCGTCATTAGCAGTGTTGTTTGACTGTCCACCAACACTAGAAGCAGTTTGTGGAGGTAAAGAGTTGGCATTTGAAAGGGTTGCAAGCGCCCCACTGACAGCTGCTGATGGAACAAAAATTGGCTTGGTGGTTGTATTAGCTCCATTACTGTTACCATTGTGTGGCTTCTCGTCACTGTCCGCTTTTACCTCGGCACCAACAGGCTTGATAGTCGCATTATCTCCATTGACACCAATGACAACAATACCATTGTTTCCCTCAACTTTAGACTTGACTTCCGGTTTAGGGACAGAACCGTTGTCGCCTCCCTCGACTTTCACATCATTAGGCTTGACACTAGAGGCAGCCTCGTCTTTGACACTAGCGGCTTTCTTACTTGCGGCCTTCTTAGGCGGTTTGGGCATTGCTTCTCTAACTTGCTTATCTTCCTCCAAAATCTTGTTTTGGGCAGCTAGCCGCTCTTTCTTTGCAATTTCAGTCAACGCATGTCTCTGCTGTGTAGTAGAGTCCAATCTGATCATTTCCTTTTCAATCAAATCAATCTTATCCTGTAACCGTTTGCATCTTTCAGCTGACTCCGCTGGGCCATCAGTATCAATCTTCTCCCAACTAGTCTTGGAAAACGGTTCAACATTATTGTCTTTATCGACAACAATAACCTCGCCGGCAGCGGCTCGAAAGGCAAGCGCCATTCCGAGCAGTCCAGATGGTTCAATGTTGGTAGCCGGTTGAAAAGCAGCACCGTTGAAGCTTGAGTCTGAGATGAATTTACGCATAAGGTAACCTTTAGCAATGGCATCAGCACGATCTCGTTTGTTTGGGATATCATTGGGGTTGATCTTTTTGTCAGACTTCTTCCTCTTCGTCTTCCGTTCCAACTCCTTGGCTTGTTTCTCGTGATCACGAGACCTCTTCTTTCGACGTGATTCTACCTCTCGCTGCACTCGTTTGTCGTTCAAATCACGTTGTTGCTTCACTGCGGATGGATCGTGAACCTTTTGAGCTTTGTTAGGCTTTGCTTTTTTAGCCAAGAGCGTCTTCTCTTTCTTCATTGCCACGGCTCTCGCTTTTGCTTTCTTCCTTCCCTCAACGCTGTAGTCAAGAACCCCATTAGAAGCTAGCAATTCGTTCAGTTCTTCGATATCAGATTCGTTGCCCTTCTCTTTACCCTCATCTAATTCGTCTGCCTCACCGTCCGACTGGCAGAGGACGTCGTACGTGTAGCCACTATCATTCTCCGCATCATCTTCCTCATTGTCGGAATTATCCCCACAGCAGTTGTTGAGCTGAAGTTCAAACTCCTCAAGTGCCCACCTACCCTCTTCAATGGCATTTGTCATTTGCTTTGTATTGAAGGCTGTTGATCTTCTCTTCTTGGTAATGTTTCCGGCGGCTGCGGCGATGTTTACATCTTCCTCGGGATCAAAACTCTCAATGATATCACTCTCCTTCACCCAATTAAACTCATGAGTTCCCATGAATTCTACAAGGAAGTAACTCATGAGTTCTGAACTCTGCTTCTTTAACCCCGACTCTGCCCTTCTCTTAGCCGCCTTCAAGTCAGATCTGAGCTTGTCAGGAAGCCGTCCCTCGTTACGAATTGTCAATGTTTTGTGCCAATCTTCCTTCTGATCATCAGGAGCCAATCTGGAAGAGGAAGGATATGAAAGTGGAGTTAGATTAAACATAAAAAGAATTGAAGGAAAGTCTCTTTCTATCCTCTTTGACAAAAACATAATACACTTACATTCCAAGCACAATTGACGGCCAATACGGCTTCTTCTTACTCTCACGGGCCCAGATTGCTGCAGCCATACATCCCCAAATACTAGATTGGTTCACTCCACGACTATTAGCTTCATTAATTGAGGCAAATACCTTACCTAGAATTCTGTCCAGACGTTGTGTAATTTTCATCTTCTTCAATATATCACGTTCAAACACATCTTCCGTGTAGCACTTCTTCACACCCTGATAAAGTTCCAAGGCAGTAAACTCCTCTTCCGCCGCAATTTTTCTTTCCATAAGATGGATGAGAGCTCGAATTGACTCGATAAATGTGGCAATATCCCCAGTTGGATTGTCAACGTCCCCCAAAATCGCATCCTTATCCAACTTGTCTGCCTTACCTCCCGTTTTGATGAAACTCTCGAATTCCCTACCCATCTTGAGCATAATTTTCGAACTCAATACCGTAGATGAGATCTGTGGTAGTCGTTCCTTCCTCGTCTCGGCTCGTTCTTGAAAGGCGGAGTGTATGGGAGATGTCCCCTTCCCCGGTGCGCGTGGTGGAGAATCAGACGGTAACATAAACTCTTGCCACAAACTGTTGAAGAAGTCTTTTAGATGCATAGCAATCGAAATAAAGGATGGGATTGAATGATCTTTATTCGAGGGGTGCATATGGAACTTGATACAATTGGAGAAGATACGCCATACATCTAATTGAATAGCTCGTGTGTTTTTGTATTCGCGCCGACGAATTGATCGACATACATGGCCCAAATCCATTGGGTGATGGACAATTTTACTATAGAGTTTGACCAGCTAAAATAGATATCATCGGGGAATCGTATGGAGAAAGGTGTGAGTGATATAGTACTGATGAACTGCAATATTGTACAAAACAATACATCCTGTTACTTACCTCGGGATGGAGTAATGATACCGGACGACTAAACTCAGCCAGAAATGGCACCTTACAAAATTCAGACATTAGAGCTTCTACATTTTCATACTCAACGTCGGTAATGGGTGGGACGATATCATCCATGGTTGGAACACCAGGAATTTTCTTAATTAGTACAGAATTGGTTGGTGCATTCTTTTTACCCCGTTTGGCACCGCCTGATGCGGATTTTGTGGTTGCTGCCTTCTTCCGTTTCTTAGCGGGGGATACTTCTGTACTACCAACTCCTGATGCAATCATTTTATAATATTCCTCATCTTTTAATGCTGATTTCCTCTTTGGACTAGTCTTCTTAGCTGGTTGTTTTTGTGTTGATTTCTTTGCAGAGGACTTTGTAGGAGGAAGAGGTAGAGATGTAGGATCGTCATGTTGTTGTAACATGCCATCACCATTACCATACTTTTCAGCTCTTTCTTTGGCAATTAATTCTCTCAATTGCTGTTCTTGCATATTGCGTTCAGTTGAAGTAACATTGGCAACTCCAGAGTGCTGTTGTTGTGCCACCAACTCACGTTCAGCTGCGGCCCTATCACGATCTCTCTGTTGAATTTCTGCCACAAGTGCCATCTCCATACGTGTACGTTCATATTCCTGCATTTGATTCCGTGCGGCATGTTCAAGTAATCTATTCCTAGCCTCATTTTCAACAACTTGTCGATCTTGTATTTGTTGCTGTAGTGCATATAACTCCATCTCACGTTGACGCTGGGCATATATTATAGCAGCATTATGATGAGCAGCGGCAGCAGCGTCTTGTTGTTGCTGATGATCTCTTGGATTATTATATCCAGAGGAAGCATCACCATATGGATTATTACTAGCCGCCATTTGACCCATTGCCAAACGAGCTGCAAGTGCTTCCTCTTGTGCTCTTGCTATTGCTGCCGCTGCAATATCTGATTCTCCTCCATTTGAATTACGACGGTCATACCCATCTGGAGGAGCTGAATTATTACCTCTTCCGTCATTACCACCCCACATTGTATTGTTTGTATATTGTTTGGTTTAATAAAGTATTTTAAAGTTGCAAACAGTTGCAAAAGCAAATAATTTTGAGGTTCTTGGTTCAGTGTTTCTAATTATGAATACTAACAAACGAACTTCCAGATTATACACATATCAACCTATCATCACCAACCCAATATATGTTGTGCTTAAGGCCTATTATCTTTATATTATGCAATCCTAGGATTACAGTGGTATTGGACCATTAATCATTAACAAGTTTTTTGATTGTAAGCGTATTCGTATGATACGATACCCAAGATACGGCCTCCCAACAACTCTCAACTCTTTGAGACTCTTTGTATCGTATCGTAGCCTGCCTCAATTACTCTAGAGAAGGCATATACCAATCAAACATTATCAATTATCAGTAGACCTTCCGAAGTGGTGGTAGTTGCTTAGTCTATGTTTAAACTCTCACCTGAACCTTCCATGTTAAAAGAAAAAATTCTCTAGGGTATCCTGCAGGTTATGTTATATGCTTGCTCTTTGTCGAGGTTGTATCTTGACAGTGTTCACTCTCTCCTCTTCTTTGTGTAAACGTGAAGCATATGTTCTAGCTCTGTGGTATATATACGCCTTGGGACTACTTGGTGAAGGATACGGGGGAAGACACCCTGTCGGATTGCGACTAATTAGGAAGTAGAGAACCTGTGAATCAAATGAAAAGAGACGCAATCATATCAAGTGCAGACATGTAGTACTACAAAGATACACGGTGAAGAGTTAGATACAAAGCATACATGCACATAAAGATATTATCAGTCTGATGGATTGAGAAAGAAGGCTACTTAAAATTTATTTTTAATATATAGATTTTTCTCTCAATCCACCTGGCTGTGCGCCTTTTAGGTAGCTCCTAACTTCTCCTTTTATATGCACAGGCAGCCGAAAATAAGATGAGAAAGTGGTGGATACATCGTCTAAGATGTGAAGTGTAGAGGACACCTCAAATGTATTACACAAATTGTTGTTGATTTTGGTAGTAGAAATGATTATCACCGAGTCCTAATAGTTTTATAGGGATGAGTAGAATTGATCAAGAAGCTTAGCGGAGTTAGCAGAAGCAGCGGCACACTTGTCTTGGTTCTTAAGTGTTGCTTGAAGAGTGGCCTCCTCAATTGCCTGGAAAAAGCTCTTGGCAAGTTTCTTCTGTTCATCACTCTTAGCAAGACCACGGACAGCACCACGAGTTTCGTACATGTATCGGGTTAATTCATCCTTAACATTGAACCATTGCTTCTTCTCAACGTATCCAGGAAGGTTTGCAAGACGCTTTTGGGATTCAGCAATGTATGCCTTCTTACGTGCAAGCTCACCGTCATTTCCTGCCTTGTAAAGAGCATCATCAGTTCCTTCCTTTCCGTATACAGAGTATGGTGAGTAAGTCGAGGCAGCCTGATCACTTCCGTAAGCAGCACCCTCTGAGTATGAAGTTCCATCTCCAATAACTCCAAATACAGAGAAACGGGGACTCTCTCCAGCAGCAGCATTAGCAGCAATTGGAACAAGGGCAGCAGCAGCTCCAGCAATTGAGGCCATGGCCTCACGACGGGAGTTTTCTGCCTGCATTGAAACTGATGTTCTGGCATTGTTAGCCTGAGGAGCAAAAGCAGATGCCGATACGGCAAGGGTGGCAACAATTCCGAGCTTCATACTTAATAGAGTCTAAAGTAATAGAGGATAGTAGTGGATTATTAGGTGACGATTGTGATAGATGTTGTTTTTGTTAATTTTGTTGAAGTTAAATCTTAGTATCGGTTGCCCCTGGGCTCAGTAGAGGTATCCTCAGGCATCTCTTGGTGTTGGGTCCGTGGCAGACCTTAAATGCTACAGGCTAGTAGGCTGCGGACGATTGTAATGTGTGATGATTGTTGAGATGATGGTGGAGATATGTTGAGGTGAGAGGTATTAATATGTTCCGAAACAAGCATTAATGTTGCTATGTTTTGCTTCATTGAAATACTCTTAAGTCTTAAAAGGATATCTAACTTATTCCCCTCTGAGCTCTTGACATGGACACCAAGATTAGTCCACCTTCTACCAAACTTCTGGTTTAACTTTCTATTCAATCATTTACTTCCCCTCTTCCTTCTTCGTTTTAGCCTCTTCGGCAATTTGAGCAGCCATTGCCTCTAGCTCCTCAAGCTCATCCTGCTCGATTGATGCCTTTTCATAATCCTCACGGGCACGTTTCAACATACTCAACCACTTTCTCTTTTGATTAACTGATTCAGATTGTAATATTTTTGTTGGGAAATCAATCTCTCTTAATACTAATCGGATATGTGAATGTTTACGATGCTTTATACCATGGCTGAGTTGCCGAGTGTTAATAAAGCGGGGTCATAAAAGATGAGATGGATGTCCAAATATAATCCCTAAGCACACACCATTTATTCAACACCAAATAATAACAATAACAACAACTTACCGTCCTCTTCCCATAATCTTTATCCTCTTCAAATGATGTCCATGTGTTGCAAAGCATTCAGCAACCTCCAATTGACTGGGTTGTAATCCATCCTTCTCACCAGCCTCAACGGCAGTACGACGGATAACCTTGGCAACCAATGGGGCCATTTTCTTTTGACAAAACATTAATTGTTTTAATGCCTCCTGTACTGGCAGCCCAGCCGCGAATTGACAAACCAAATTCATCCGCCAGGGTGAATGTCGGATATCCTTTTCATTACCTATATATGTTCGGAGTAAATCACGTCGACGTTTAAGAATAAAGGGTTTAACTTTCTGGTGACGATTGGCATGAGCATATGCTGCAAAGTTCTCCGCCTCGCTTTGAGAGGGGATGGCACCAAGCGATGAGGTGGCTCCATAATCAGAGTTTTTGGGTAATTCTATTTGTCGAACTGTCTTTGGTCTCATTGGTCGTCTCATCATCATACTTGAGAAATATCGTACTGCCAACATATTATTATAATTATTACTACTACTTGTGGTATTAAAATTGGATGATGTCTTTGATTGTATCAATTGTCTTGAGCTGACCATCAATTTTGACATTTTAGATGAAAGAGTTGACATGTTTATATTTTGTATGAGTAATATAATATACCGTATCCCCCGATATTATCACTGCCAGATATCTATACCTTAGCTGTTGTCGCCCTGTCTTTTTGTTGTTATTGATGTGATATTACTACCAGCCAAAGTAATACACTCTCCTATTATTAACTTGAACAATGTCTAGGTTATGAGTAAAGTACTGACGGGGAGTATAGTGGGGAGGATATGGGGTTAAGGGCCTCATTGCAATAACTTGCAAACTCTAATTAAATGAAAGGGGTTTTGCCCCCGTCGCCCGATAGTTTCAGATTCAATTTTTGACACTTTCAACACATAAAGCCCATGCACAAGGGCCGGTATCCTAAATCTCTGGGCCGGCCGTAGTAAAAATGAGGCAAAATCACTAACAAATCTGAAATATGAAGGTCTTCCAATCGTCGAATTATAAATGTGGAGACATCCTATCCGTTGTGTTGATATTAAATGATATATTATATCACATTCCTTACTTGACGGATTAGTATAATATATAGACATATAAATTGATATAGCTGGATTTACTCGCGCGGCGAATCGATACTGCACGACATATCAATACAACAAACACAATTTAAAATGAAACGACCTTATGCACTCACATTGACATTATGCACAGTCATTCAACCTTCCTATGCCAATCTTAGAAAGATGCACTTTGCAGGTTTGGGTGATGGCAGTGTAGTAGATACAAAGCATGAACGTCTACGCGGTGGCGGTGGAGCTAATAACAATAATAGAAGGGGCAATAAAAACAAAGTCAATTGGAGCAGTGCACCTAACCAAGATGATGATAAGATCTCTTCACGATTTATACATTCTATATATAATGCTAATGAACAGCAACAATCACCAAGAATAAATGTTAATAATAAACATCAGCGGATAGATGATTTAGATGATGAAGAATTGATTGATTATATACGAAAGAAGGGTAGTAATCGTAGAGTAGCTAATAAGGTGCATCAAAAAGATTTATCTACTTTACATGTTATACATCATCATAATAATGATGGATTAGATCAACAACAACAACAACAGATAACTGATGGACCGTGGCAATTATCTGTTTTAATGTTACTCGGAATTATGGGCGTGTTGCTTGGTTTATTTGTACACTTCTCGACAGATCCGTCTGCTCATCACTTAAGAAGAAGAATGAAAAAGAAACACTACTTTCATCACAGTCCTAGTTATAAAAAGAAGACGGATGAATGGAGTGAGGATGAGGAGGTTACAGAAGATGACAATTACAGAGGTGATAATGAGGGTTCTGTAGTAGAGGAACAGATTATTGCAAAGAAACGTGCTTCTCCCGTTCCTACCAAGGTGAATGATCCTACAGCTAATTTGTATTATCAATTAAATGCATCAGATAGTTTCCGACAACAGGAAAGTCGGTTACGAAAGTCTGCAGGGTCACAATCATCATCACAGCAGCAATCACAATCGTCGGCTAATAGTTGTGGAACAAAGTTTAGAAGACCAGAATCTTTAACAACATCGGCCTTTAATTCTCCAAATCGACCGAGGTCAACTGTATCGGCTGCGATTATTGACAATACTAATAATCGTCAAGGTATTGACAAAGCAAAGTCTTTCCCACAGCCTCCATATGATAGAAGTGGTATTGGATCGGGACTTGAGGGATTTACTACTACTACAACTGAACATTCTCAGGCTAGTAGTTCGACGACATCGTCTGGTGCACCCGAACGCAATACGAACCACCAGGTTATTATAAATTCGCCATTAGTTAAACCAATGGGTACCTTCAGTCCGACTGAATCATTTGCATTCATGTCACGGGGCAGTGATATATCAACAGATACTGAACAGAGAGATAATATATCAAATACACCTAGTAAACCAAAGGCTCGTGTGGGAGAAGTGAACTTTAATTCACCAGGTGAAAACTCAAAGAGCTTTGCCATTCCTGCCACAAAATCACCCTCACCTTCATGGAGCTCTAATAATTATAATAGTCAAACATACTCACGTGAGATGGCAGAATTGCCAACGCCGCGAGTAGATCATACTAAGGGAAAGCGTGATCTATCACGAGTATTGAAGGATTATAAGATTAGTGGTGTTCCTCTACCTCCGTCCTTGAGTAGTGATGGTTCTGATGAACCACTGCATTGTAGAAATAAGGTTGAATCTCTATCACAGAATGATGAGAAAATAGAACTTATAGCAAAGGCTTTCCCAGGCATGCCTCTTGTACCGAACTTATCACACGATAATAATGCAGGAGTATCTGATGGTAGTGCTGAGGTTAGTCCTACTGTAGATGATGCACCACGGTCAGTACTATTGGAAGAGTTACAACTTGTACGAATGGAATCGGGAGTATCAGGACCAAGATGGAAAACAACATATGAATCATCCAGTATAGAGGAACAGAAACGACAGGAGAAAGAAAACATGAAAAAGTTAAGAGAATCGTCAACAGATGTCGATCCTGCCGATGATCCAAGAAATAGTATCCAGCATATACGAAAGGATTTGACTATATCGTCAGATGCATCATCATCCCTCTCTTCTAGGATTGCCTTCTCGGAATTGAAGCTGGAAGATGTTATCGGAGGGGGTGGCTTCGGACAGGTATGGAGAGCTAGATGGAAAGGCACACCTGTTGCTGTTAAGGTCTTAACAGGAACGGCTCAAGCCGAGACTGTGTCGAAAGCTGTATTGGAAGAGTTTATTGCCGAGATTAATATGGTATCAGGTATGCGACATCCCAATATATGTCTTTTTATGGGAGCTTGTCTTGATCCACCAAATCGTGCTATTATTACCGAATTGTGTGATAATGGTTCACTTTGGGATGCATTACGATCGCCCGTTGCAACTTACCAATTGGCAGACGGTGAGTCCAGGCTTGCTTGGCCTCTTAGCATATATGAGACAACGACTGTCACACCTCCACCGACATTTCAGGGAGGGAATGCTCTCAGCAAGAATCTAGAACCTCCCCTAGCTCCAGAAGGATCCTGGCCATGGGCGTTAGTGAAACGAGTAGCATCGGGAACTGCAAGAGGAATGTGTTATTTGCACAGTGGAAACCCACCAGTACTACATCGTGATTTAAAGTCTGCGAATATTCTATTGGATGAAAGTTACACGGCTAAACTTGCCGATTTTGGACTTAGTCGTCTTAAGGCTGTACGAAGTGGTATGACAGGCAATTGTGGTACAGTTCAATGGATGGCGCCTGAAGTGTTATGTAATGAGGACTATGCTGAACCAGCAGATGTGTTTAGGTAAGTGTTTATATTCTGCTATAGTTCTTCCTTCTATTCTGCGACAACTATCATAACTAAAATTCTATATTTCAGCTTTGGGATAATAATGTGGGAGATGCTAACAAAGGAATGCCCTTATGATGGTATGACACCAATACAATGTGCTTTATCAGTGCTCAATGAGAATAAAAGACCTGAAATTCCTGATTGGTGTCCCCATTCACTCAGAGTGCTGATAAAGAATTGTGTTGAGAAGGACCCAAAGGCTAGACCTACATTCACTGAAATATTGGTTACTCTTGATGCACTTCCATGACTTTGCAGATAGTAGATTAAGACATTTGAATAAAGATACAAACATAATGCTTGCCTAAAAAAAAATCTTTCTAAAACAGTATACTTCCATTATATAGCAGTATCAATGTCATTCAAGTGACATAAGACTCATAGTTAGTAATCAAAGATTTTCGGAATCGAACCGGCTGTCCGACAATGTATCACCTAAACGTGGAGGTATACAACCACTCTCCTTCTTATATATTGGTAATTCCTTTATGTATGTGTATATAAAAGACCAATGGACACTATCAGCACCATTGTAGGGCCCTCCATCACACTTTTGTGGCCACTTGTTGGCGGTTCTCTTGCCTCAGATTGGGTCAGATTTTCGAAATCGAACCGGCTGTCCAACAATGTATCACCTAAACGTGGAGGTATACAACCACTCTCCT